>Ga0068872_10000873_pt1 | contig 24762 bp, 35 predicted proteins | sample NOAtaG_7_FD_66441 | JGI IMG/M metagenome (GOLD analysis project Ga0068872, IMG submission 66441) | Freshwater lake microbial communities from Lake Erie, under a cyanobacterial bloom - NOAA_Erie_Diel1S_2200h metaG | ecosystem: Environmental > Aquatic > Freshwater > Lake | place: USA: Ohio, Lake...
TAACAGCGTTCCACTTCTGCTTTCTGCCAATGGGCATTTAATTCGTTAGGTTGCTTATAATGTGGAACGGCAACACTTAATGCAAATAAACTACTTATTTCCTTTCTGAAAATCTTTTAGCAGTCTTTTTCCTTTTGACTTATTGACAATGGTGTATTTGACGTAACGTTCACCGTATTTATCTACGGCATCCACGCTCTTTATATTTGGCTGTCCGTACTTTTTATTGAACAACTGACGAAGATCGAATATACGCGCTCCTAATCGCGTAGTGTCGTATCTTTTAGCATATTCCAATGCCGTTATACTTTTACCGTCAATCATTTCCTTTAATGCGGTTAGCATTAATTCGCGTTTACGTCCTGTTTTTGTTTTCATGGTTTTGGTTTTAATTATTGGTTAGTAATTCGATTGCTTCGTCTGATGTTCGTACCACGTACACGGGAGCGCAGTTGACTTGTTGAAATCGCTCCTGACCTTCGCGTAGTTTGCCTGTTTTGGTTTTTACCTCGATCACAAACCACTTACCGCGATAAGACACAAGCAGGTCGGGAATGTCACGTCCGTTGATCTTGTTAACGGTCGCACCAATGGCTTCCATCGCCTTGACAATTTCGGCTTCATTCCCGTCCCGCTTGTATTTGTACTTCATTATTTCTCCGTGATTTTGATGCTGTCGATGAAGCGGATGCGGGTATCTTCGTTGTATGTATATACTTCGCCTTCTTGTGCTTCGTCGTACCTATTGGCATTATTCAGGCTAATTAGAATTAACTTCCCACAACCAATTTCAGCGCATATATAAATATGCTCATCAATTTCTACATACTGCCCCTTCTTAATTTTAACTTTTACCGCTTGGTTCTTCAATTCAACTGTTACTTCTGTCATTGTTTTGGTTTTATGGGTTAATTACAAACTTAGTGATTTTCAACTTTTCTTTCAACTCCTGCAACTCCGATTCCGCTTTACGGATGGCTTCTTTAGCGACGTCAATATCATTTGCATCAACGATGAAAGATAGGTAATACAAGCCACATTCATCATCTACACGTGGATCGAATGAGACAAACATTCCACGATCAATGCCGTGAACGATGCAACCTGCGACGATCTGCCAGTAATACTTCGGCATTTCCTTCTTTAAGTCCTCGACGCTTTCCATCAGGCAATAACGTAGGTGTGTTGTTGTCTTAGGACATTTGACCTCAAAAATACATGGTTCACCTGCATACGTACCAACACGATCACACGTTGCGCCAAATGTAGGCATTTCGTCCCATTGCTGAAAATAGCTGCTATCTTCGAGCGTGACCGTAGGCACTAACTTTTCAAGCCATGTAAATGCACGGGATTCGTTCTCTACACCGTGTGCAATGTCAGCACTCTCGTAGAAGTCCTCCTGACTTTCGCCAGTCAATCGCTCCGCTAACTTCTGCATCACATACGGACGTGGTCGCTTTTTAGGTGTGCAAATCAGGTCGTACAAATTACTTGCAGTCCATTTGCCTACACGCGCCTGATGCCATTCAAACGAATTTGATTCTATTCTTGTGTCCATCGTGTGTTCTGTTTTAATGGTTGTGATTGTACGTCGATTACTTCCTCGTAAGTGTGGATGCCCATGCTGATTTCAGGTGCAAACTGTCGCACAAAGAACGCTGCTGCTCGGTAGCGTAACATTAGCTGTGGCATTGTTTTCCACTTGCTACCTGCCTTCGTTGCCCATCCCTCATCCGTTGCCATCTTAACGCTCACCCAGATTCCGTGCTTAATTTCGCCAGTGCGCTTGTCTTCTGCATACGCTCTGCATGAACCACCGTCCTTGTCCGATTCCTCGTAGCCAATAGTACCCCATGCGCTCGATGCGTTAAGCGTTGCAATCAGGAAATTGCTTGACCATGCAGGTTTGCCGTGAACGATGTAAAGATTCTGCATGACCATTAGCGGCGACGCTCCGATACGTGATGCTGTTTCGATTGCAATGATGCAGTCTGCGATGTTGCCCTGATAAGTCTTAGGCACTAACTGTGATGCTGCAAGTACCTTTGCCTGACGTTGAGCCAGTTCAAAAGATTCTGCATTGGTAAACACACTCACCGCTTGGTTTACTTGACGCGGTTGGATAGCAACAGGTTCGTCAATTACAATAGGCACTTCGGCTGTTGGTTGCTCGGTAGGTTGCTCTTGCACCTCCGTTTGTTGATCGAAGTCAATCGGGTATTCGATGCCGTCAACGATTTTTGGTTCTGTTTTTTGTTTCATTTTGTTTTGTTTTTGATTTACACAAATGTAAATAAAATTTATATAAGTTGGTTGTCCTGCAAAGATTTTTTTTGTGCGTCAGTCAAATATCGTTCGCCGCGCAATATCCTGTAAAGATGCGGACGGCTGCAACCGATTAACTTTGCCACGTGGGATTTACTAATACCTAATAATTTGATCTTGCGGTTTAATTTATCTATTGACTTCATAGGTTGTCAATTACTTCTGTTTCTACATAGTTGATCACATCCTGCTTCATAAAGTCTGCAAAGCGTTGGATAGCGTCCGTCAAATCTTTGTAGTCAATTACCGCATTAATGTCCGTTTGTTTCTCGTTGTGCCAGTCACCTGCTGTTTCGCTGACCGTTACGTGTACAGGCACATCAAATGCGATGCCTTCGGTGTCATCCATAAAGAAGTTGATGGTGACGTACTTTGTTAGTGATGATTTCATAGTTATTCAGGTAAGGTTAAGTAAATAGATAGGTTTAACTCGTCATGCTGCAATTTTACCCAATTTTCATCAGTCAGGTAAAACGATGTGTCAAATGCTGTCTCGCATTGCTTACGGACTTGCTTACTGTAATGTCCTTGCAGTCGGATTCTACCGTGTGATGTCTCGATAGAGTAGAATAATTCCAAAGATATTTTGGCATTAATGTCCGTTAAGATTTGCAGCAATTCTGCCTGTGTTTTGGTTTCTGTTGTCATGTTTATTTTGGTTTATTGGTTTACTTATTCATGATCCACCCATTCATCAGCCTTGAGTGGTTCGGCTTGTCCTGTCGTATCGTTGAGCCATAAGGCACGGCACAACTTTACCGCTGCTTCGTAGCTGACACGCTTTTTAACGTTGCGTTTGATGCACTCGTCGCAGTTCTTAATCGCCTCCGTGCTATCGTTGACAAAGATGGTTGGAGCGTGCATATCGCGTGGATGACGCTCGTCATATTGGTTACACGCTTTCGCGAACATTATTGCTATAATTAGCAGGAAGATCGGCACGGCTATAAATTGTTTCCAGTTCATGATGTTTTGGTTTTAGTTGGTTGTTTTAGTTAGTCCTAATTCTGAACAGGCATAGTTAATGTGTTTTGATGTCGTTACGCTCCAATATCCCAATACTTTAGCGGTCTTGATTTCGTAGTCAATTTTAGCTACATTGGTTGAATAAGAGCGAATAAAATCGCCTTCGCTTGTTGTTACAATACATAGATTCTGTTTGTACTTTTTAAATGTTCTCATGTTGTTTTGGTTTTTAAGGTTATGCAGTTGGTCGGATGCTGCTCCCCGTTTGGTGTTAGTTAATTACTTGTACGTCTATTACTTTTCCAAATGTATTTGGGTACTTCATATTCCAGATCTGTTGAGCCCATGTCTTAAGAAGGTACGGATATTCACGCGCCTGTTGAGCTTTATTACTGTTAAGTTCAACTACTAATGTTGAAGGAATAGACATTACAGAATAATTTTCTGTTACTTCGTTGTGGCTGATGGTGATTTGGATTTTCATAGTTTTTGGTTTTAGTTGTTTGTTTTAATTTGATAGGACAAATATACAGCGACATTTTGATTACACAAGTGTAAACGGTAAAATAAAGTTGCGATTTTTGCAACTAATCCGTAACTAATTGATAATCAACGCAATAAATTTAATGTAAATCCTGCTATTATTCCACTTAGGGCTGCAATTACCGCGTTTTTTCGACGGTTTTTCTTTTGGACTTGCCCTAACTCTGCAACATTTTGGGCATTAATTAACCCTAATTCCGTGACATACTCGCGGTGAAGGCTATCCTGCTGCCTGTATTGCTCGGCTAAACTATCGCATTTAACCACGATTGTATCGCACATTTGTAGCTTTGTGACCGTGTCTGTAATGGTCTGATATTTAACGATCATCGACTGCAATCGCTCGACGTGTTCAATTACGGTATCACGATGCAAGATTAACGTGTCGTACTTAACAATAACCTCACGCTCTACAACGGTTTCAACTTTACCGCTAAATAAGTACCAGCCTATTCCGATGCCGAACGCGATTGATAAACCAATTCCAAATAGTCGTTCCATTGTTTTATACGTTCAGTTATTTTCTTGTATGAATCCACAGCGATATATTCCCACCCGTCCGACGTTCTCATGTAAACAACTTTCTCACCGCTTACCTCCGTTGATCGCCAGAACACGATCCATTCAGCAACGTAGCATAGTGTAGCTTTACGCTTAAAATACAACTCCTTGCCCTCATCGTATTCAAGCATGTCAAACTCAAAATAAGGGAATCCGTTCGGTGCTTCCATCACGCGTAAACTTTACCGTTAACTATTCGCGCCTGTTTCATCACGTATTCGCCTGTCTTAGCGTCTATGTGCAACACCGCGCAACCTTGCGTCCAGTCGTTCTCAGGCAAGTAGTCAGGCGAAAGGTCGCACAAACAGCCGAATGAATAACAAACGTAATCCGTGCCATCGCTGTTCTTCCATGTAAATTGTGACTCCTTATGAAAATGACCAACGGCTGAACTAATGCGCGATTTTAAGGCTAACCAACGTGCAGGATATACGCCTCCGCTACCTTTGAACTCATGCCCGTGATAAATTGTAAACTTACCTGCTTTGATGCGTTGTAACGATCCTATTTCGATAATTCCATGCTTACCGAACTCAAGTATCTCTGACAGGTTAAAGTTCGGCAAATCGAGTAATTCAGGTGCTTTCACTTGCATATAACGCACCAAACGCTGTTCGTGGTTGCCGATCTTGAAGTAAATCGGGCAACTTAACTCATGTTTCACCCATGCGATAAACTGCTTCCATGTTTCAATTTCCTCGCTAATTCTCCGCGCTCTTGGATCTTTCTCGTGAAATGATACACCGTGAAAGTCCAACGTATCACCGTTAAGCAATAAACCGTTAACCTTTTGATCTTTCAAGTGATTAACGGCTGCGATCAACGCTGCTTCATCGTGGTAAGGTAAATGAATATCCGATAAAATACCTAACCGCGTGACACCTTTAGGCATTATAAAATCTTCGCGCTTCTCTGCGTATGATACTGGCGGTTGAGGTGTTTGGAATTGAAATCCTTTGCGTTGTACTTGTTCTCTTTTCTTATCGCCTAACGCACCACGATAGTATTTTACGGCGTTACGTACTGCGTCATAGGATGTAAACAATTCGATGTTCTCATTGTAAATTTTACGCGCTATCGCTCGTGTCGCTACCGTTGGAAACTTCTCAAGGTAATTAATTACTACCTTACCCTGAATTTTAGTTTTTCCTGCCATTGGTTTGGTTTTGGTTTATAACTTGTACATCAGGTCGTTAAGATAGATATTTTCATCTTTCACGCCAATGCTTCGCGCCCATGATCGCACATCGAAAGAGGGACAAGCCTTTACCGCAAATTGGTTGTGACCTGCCACCTTTATCTGTGGATGCTTTGCAATAGTGTTTAATACATACGCTTTCATCGCTTCAAGTTGTTCTGGCGTTCGCGTGTCCTTTGCTTTCTTCATATCCTTGCTCATGCCACCAACGTAACACACGTGACGCGCTTTCTGATTAGTACCTACCGCACCATTTGTAACCTCACGCGGTTGAACAATGTTATCACCATCATACGGCACTAAATTCTCAACCGTGCCACGCATTTGAATCAAATCGCTATACCCGACCTGCTTCCAACCTCTGCCCTTTGGCGGTGCGGACGTATGCCATGCGCGAATATCTGCGCCTGTGTGCGATCTGCCTTCAGGTGTTGATGTGCAATGGATGATTAGTAGTTCTAACTCTTTCATTTACGTTTAATTGCTTCAATTACTTTTTGGAATACACCCTTACCAGTTGCTTTCTTTAGGTTCTCGTCGATGCTCATTAACTCGTTGCCGAGTATAGCCAATGACACAATGCTGCGAACGCTGAATCCAAAATCGATCTTAAATACGTTCTCAATCGTATGCGCTAACAGAATCAAAAGAAAGTACACCAACAGTTTTGGGAATACGTCCGCTAACCTACGGCTGCTTATCTTCTCGCCTACTTTACGCGCTGCCCATACCCCCGTTGCCGTGTCGCATAGCACAGCCATTGCAACTACGAACAACTGACCACTTGCAGGAGCAAAATAAATGATTAGCAATTCAGGTAGGTGAATTAACTTCTCACCTAACTTCATTAACCACACGCGTACCATTAGTTGTATTGTAACTGAACGTAAAGTGCTGACTGTGGTGCGTTAGTGTCACTATCCGCTACACCTGTTGTAGCTGCGATTACGATTGCGGTGCTGAAAAACTGAATTGTTTTACCTGACTCAAAAGGTTGATAAACATTTCCCGATGACGGAACGGCAATCGTCAAAACTGGCTTAGTTGTGCCAAGTGTAATATCCGCATCAAAATTGTCAAAGAACTTAACGTAAATAGTATTCTGATTTGGATTGATGATGTTTAATCCGCGAACGGTTAATCCAGCCACTCCGCACTCTGCAACGCTCAACAATTCTTCTGTTAATGATAGGCTTCTAAAGTTGTTCATGATAAATAAGTTTATGTGTTAATTGTTAATTCCAAGTATTTGTTTTATCTGTTCGATTTCTTGCGGTGTACAATTAGCAAAGAAGTCAACGACACGATTTGTATTTTGTACTGTCGAGTATGGATCATCATAAACCATGTATTCATCTACAAGATTACCCAAATCATCTGTTTCGGTGCATATCCAAGAATCTCGTCCGTCGCCTTGTAATTTGTATTTGTATGTTTTCATAATTAAGATCGTTTGAAGGTTAATACAGCGCGATAAATTACACCAACTGGATTCGTTGCCCAAACTGGATTTGTTACCCTTAAAGTAAAAAAGTCAGAAGCACCTATTGCAATGTTCAGTCCCGTTATTGTTGTATTGGTAGTAACTGTTGCGCTTCCTCCATTTGCAGCGGTTGTGCCTATTGAAGTTGTTGTGTTTTGAGTGGTGTTGCGCAATTCAAATGTAACAAGCTCACCAGTTCCCGCTGTTGTGTTACCATAAGTCATAATTGTGGCTGCTACAATAGTAACTGCATAGCCAAAATTAAAATCATTATTCGTGTCAGTATTTCCCGCTGTTGGTGATATACCAGAATTTAAGAAATGCCAAACTGAACTATCCGCTGCAGGTGCTGCACCACCATGTAAACAAAGGAATGTAAAATATGCATCGTCTAATGTTATCTTACTATTTAGCTGCGTCTGAATAGCTGATGTAACGCCTTTCACATATGACAACTCTGTAAGGCTTGGATAAGTCGCAGTTGTCAAACTTGTGATCGTGCTACCAGTCGAGTTAAATGCAGCTATCTCGTTATTTGTTCCCGTACCTGTTACGGGATTTGTAAGCGTTGCCTGTTTACCGTTTAGCTGTGTTTGTATAGCTGATGTCGTACCCTTAACGTAAGACAATTCTGTCAAACTTGGATATGTCGTAGTATTCAACGATCCAACCGTTCCAGATGTTGCCCAGTACGTTATCTGATTAGCCGTTCCCGTACCTGTTACTGCATTTGGTAGAATTGTGTTAATGCTTTTAGCCGACCACAACTGTGACGATGAATTGTAAGCCAAAAGATCATTATTCACAGGTGGAACTGTAATCAAATCCACATTGTGAATTTCATCAAGTTCGTAACCGTTTTGACAACGGACATAAATCTGCCCGTTACCCGCATTTGCCCTTTCAACTATTCCAACATACACCAAATGATCAGGAGCGTAAGGCTTGACGTTTGTCAAACCTCCAAATGTCGATGCACTAAGATAAAGCGTGTCACCTGCCGAGTATGCAGCCGTGTTAACGCCCACTATTGCACCCTGAATAATAATATACCCTTCCGCACCTATTCCAATCGTAGAATCGTAAACTATCCCGATTGTTTTGGATGATGTGGCGTCCGCGTCTGCCCGTGCTAATTTAACGGACATCTTGTTGCCACTTGATCCAAAAGCGTACACTACCTGCCCTTTGGTAATTACAGAACCTTCCGCATTGTGAACGTATGCTAACAGATGCGCACTTGTCAATCCTATCGCTTGGAAATTAGTACCGTCATAAACGATTATAATTTCCTGATTCGCTTTGATGTCACCTGATTCAAGTGGAACGATGCTATTCTTGTAAATATTAACCGCACCGAGTGAGTTAATATTGATAGTTGATCCGTTATCGTTGACACTGGTAAATTTAATCGCGTAAACATCGCCAGTTGTATAGGCTGAAACGCCTGAAATGGTTGTCGTATAAACACCTGCGGAAACCTGCGTAGCTGTTCCATGCAACAAACCACTTGCACCACCCGTGCCGATAGGCATATAGTCCAAATTAGACCATGTGTCCGTGCCGTTAGCTATTTTGAACTTACGCTGATCTGTAGCACCGTAATACTGATCGGATGTTACCAGTATTCGCTTTGCAGAATAGACCGTCGAATCCGCTGCCCATTGCGCTGCGGTCTTAACGACTATCTGACTATCTATGTTGACTGTTACTGCCATACTATGTTGATTGTTTCATTATCTAATGTTGCTACCGTCACCGTGTTCTGTAACACGTTATCCACGTACACATTGTAAGTTGTATCGGGAAGTGTTAACGTTCCACCACTTGCAACCGTTACCGTATAAGTGTTATTGCTATTCTTTACCGTTGCAGATGCGCAAGTTGTAGTGCCTCCACCCTCATTCGGATAAGGCGGTGTAACAAATGGAATGTTGCATCTGTCATCGCCTTTCGCAACCTCAACCGCAACCGTAAACGTAACACCTGCTAAATTCTTTGGCGAATATTCTACCAACAAATCCAAGTTAAATAACGTGTCGCGGTTAATGCGCCACTTGTACGCAGGATGACGAAGTTGTGCGATTATATCTTCCGCTATTTGCACCAAATCAGAATGGCGTTCCAACTCGTCAATTTCACCGCGTATAACGGAATCAACTAACCAGAAACGAACATCAAATGTAGTGCTGCTAATTCCACGCTGTGCGCTTTCTACATTGCACCACAATTCAGGAGTGTTCGTAGTACCCGACGCGTAATGCTCCCAAGTATTGCCGTACTTAAAATCATTTATTTGTCGGTGCTGCGTCGCTATCTCCTGAATGTTTGCGATCAGTTGATTTAACGTCGTTATGTTGCTGTAGCTTGTCATCGTGCTTCTTCGCTAAGTATTCGATAAACTTTTTAGCGTTCTTTGTCTTTTTAGAAATCGATTGTGTTTTCATCACCTGTTCCGCATGGGTTATAGCCTGATCGATATTTACCCATATAAATACCAACGTTATACTGTTTGTGCTTTGGTAATACTGTGTCAACTCCATCGCCAGGATCGCCGTATAAAGGATATTGATCTTCGTATTCGATAAGGTAACGCATCAACATATCTGCATCCGTTTGACCTTTATCCATGAAGTATTTATACAAACGATCCAATTCCGAAATACTCGCAGGATTAGCGTTATCGCTGTTCATGGTCATAACGCCCTTCTGACGCATCTTGTAGTTGAACACGTATAAACCATTTCCCAACACGTAAAACTTCATTACAGGGTTAATGTACGTGTTTAATAGCGTTGTGTTTAATTGTGTCAACGTGTTATTCTGCACCTGCGTTAACAACTGATCGTACAACGCGCTACCCAATATCGGACGTATGTAGTGACGCTGTGTGTCCCATATCACCTCGCAAAGTTGCTGTTGATCGTATGTGCTTTCAACGTATGCCAAAAGCCCTTCGTCGTTAGGCTTAAATAATAAAGGCTTATTTATCGTACTCATAATTAATTTCTTTCTCTAACGATTACTTGTCTAAACGTGTGACGGCATTGTGGTTGTGCTACGCCTGTATTCGGGTTTGTGTACCAACCTCCGCGTAAACTCCACACATTACGATCTTCTTCAATACTCATTTGGTTAATATCCTCACGAGAATAAAGTTTGTTTAATCGCATTAGCTCCACACAAAATGGTCTTGACTTACCACCTGCAACTAACTTCGGTGCGTTAGCGGATAAATCATAGCGATACATCACTTTCAGATTCTCGGTCTTAGCAGGTTGCTCCTTAATCAACTCTTGACCTTTGTCGGTCAACTCATACGCTCCGACCTTATCACCTGCAATCTTCTCTGGTGACCATTTAATGCTCTTATTTTCACGCAAACGATCAATCGTATCTTTTACATCACCGATAGAAACCTTAGCCACCTTAGCGATGTTTTCGGCAGGAATAAACGGATCTTTACTAAGCAAGTCCAACACAACACGATCTAATGACTTTATTTCTGCCTTTGCAAACGTCATAAATTCCTGCTCACTTGTTGCTATTTCGTCCGCATCAAAACTCAACACGTCGCGCTCATTCAACACCTCGTATTGATTAGCATCAACACCGTACTTCATAAACACCGCAATATTTGCGTCGATTGTTGCTTTATTAAACGCATACGACTGTTTATTCTTTACGCCCAAACGATCAATCACATATTCTGTCAATCGCTCATCACCCAAGATGCGCTCAATAGTCGCGTCACTCGGCATCCAGTCAACTGATTTAACGCGCTTTAATTTTAACGTGATAGGCAGCCCAATGTCATCCACAATCTCATTAATAGCATACTCCAAACAACGCTGACGGCTTATCACGTAGCGGTTGTAGTAACTTTCCTCCATTGTCGCCAACTCGTTACGCTGACCTAACGCGCCCTCCGTAGATATTCCCAATAGTAATTTCGGGAACTCGTGTGACGCTAAGATATTGTACTCCGATTGGTCCGCAATTTCTTTGTACAGCGTAGATTGGTCAGGAACATTAATAGGATCAATTGCAGCAGCCTGTTCGATAGACTGATAAAAGCCTACCATCAATCGCTTACCTTCTGGACTTGTAAAGTTCTTAGTAAACGACTCGGTAATTTCTTGCTGCTTCTCGTCATCAGGAATATTGCCAAAGAACTTAGCGTTAATCATTGGCGCAAATGACGCGGTGATGTTTGTGTACTGAAAATCAGAATACGCAATGTGATTTTCGATCCATGTCAACGCTCCACGATATTGCGGTAATGCGTACACGTATTGGTCAGGATGGTATGCAGCATAAAAGTAAATCTGTTCACCTTCGCGCTCATTTGGATCGTACCCGTCATAAACTTTATAATCAGGCTCTTTTTCAAAGTTTTTATTCTCGATGCGTTTACCTTGTTTGATGATGTACCATTTGCGTGTGTAGGCAAATTTGCTCATGTCCGCATTGGTACGCAGGTTAGCAACGTCGATGTGTTCCAATGTCGCTGTGCGCTTATTCTTAGACCATTTCACAAGGATCGCAAACATATTATGCACCTCGAAGTCTAAAGCCCAGCGCAATGTTGACTCGTTCAAATCCGTGTCCGCAAATGGCTGTCTGATTAACTTATCTGCCAATGACTTTTGCGCGACGGTCATATACGCGCCCTTAGCATAGTCCCATCCTGCACCTGCGATGTAATTAACCTTTGCGTTGATGATTGCAGAATGAAACGAACAACGGCGGTATAAATCAATTAAGTAGTAGGGAAAATCGTTCTTTTCTCCTGACTTAATGAACTCCGAATCTTTGATCTCAACAAATTCCGGACGCTTTCTGTTGTTCAGTTGCAGCCAGTGAATTTGTGGTTTATTTTGCTCACTCATTAGTAATGATATTGCGTTGTGTTAGTAGGCATTTGGTACGCCTGTTCATTTACATCGTTAACTTTCAACTGCCCTTTCTCGACAAGTGACGTAGCTAATGACGGGTTAATGTTGTTGCTGCTCGTTTGCTCGTATACGTAATACTGATATATCTGTTCCGTTAGCGTTGCCGTTGTTCCTTCAATAAATACAAACGTATCCTTACGGCTATCACTCGCTGATGGCTGTGCTATCCACGTTACCACCGTCTGATCACCACCTAATAGATAAAACAAATAATATGGATTTGTTAGCGTTGTTTTCTCTGTCAACGTTAACACCAACGTGTTGGATGCTCCTTTTGTAACTTGCAACATAATAATAAAATTACAAAACGAAATTTTGTGTAATAAAAAACGCGCCTACCGTAAGATAGACGCGCCAAACCAAACTATGAACAGAAACAAACTATACTCCTAAAGCAGTCCACAAGTTAGTGACGTGTGGTGCTTTGATCTTTTCCATACCAGTAAAGGTAAGAGTGTAACCGTTACGATCACCGTATGCAGTACCTGATTCATCAACAGATGATGAACAGAACAAGCCGTTTTCGTAACCAAACACACGAACCTCACCGTTATTGTACTTCACGGCAACATGGAATGTACCACCGTGATATTTCTCAACCTCATTTAAGATAGCAGCATTCTTTTCGTTCCATACCCAGTTAACTGTTGGAGCGTACATTGTTGTGCCATTCTCGCGTGAAGTTGTGCCGCTGTCTGTAGCGGTTGCGGTAGCCTCTTCGCACTGCAAAGTGAACCACCCTGTCAATCCATTGCCCGACAAAGTTGCTTGACCTGATGTCAACGCAAAGCCTGTCAAGTTAGAATTAAAGGTTTTTACCTTAATCTCTTTGATACCGCCTACGTTGTCACGACAGTCGATAACAAAAGATTGATTGATTGAACAACTCATCGTCTAATGTTTTATAAAGCGTGGCAACCTTACGGGGCTGCCACACTTTGATTAATTATTATGCTGTCTTGAAAGATACTACGTGCTGAGGGAAGAACACGCCAGTTGTAAACTTCATGCGAACACGTGCGTACAACTTATCGTCCTTCTTCTCATACCAAGCCATCCAATCGTTAGCATCTGTAATTTGGTCAGTTGCGATGATAAGGTTAGACTTGTAGAAAGTGAAAATACGGTTTTTGAACAATGCAGGCATTCCGCTCAACTCGTCGTTGTCAGAGTTCAATCCTGGTACCGCTTGGATAACCATGTTAGTACCTGGCAATGTTACACGACGTGCAGCGATGTCAGCAGTTGATGCAGAGTAGTGGAAATAGTTTTCGTTCTTGATCTTGATGATCAATTTGTCGAAAGTATCGTCACCGCATACTGTGATCAAATCTTCCTTACGCTTCATAGCAGCAGGAACAGCTAACCAGTGGTTGTCGAAAATGGTAACTACGTTAGAAACTGTGATTGAAGTTTCGCTTGTAGTGTTAGAGTTAACGTAACCACCAAGAGTTTCGATAGTCTGAATGAAACCGTTGAAGTGCTTTAAGTTACGAGTACCTGCACCCTGTGTCTTGGATGACTGCCAGTAAGCAGATTCCAAATCTTTCGCGATTTGCTCCGCTGTACGTGCCATGATAGTAGATACTAATTCAGGTGCAGAGTTCTCGTCCAATTTAGCACCTGCGCGTAAGTAACGACGAAGTGACTTCGCGTCCAAATCTTTGAAACACCAATCTAATTCAACTTTCATTGAATCAACTGTCAAAGTGATCTGATCGAAGTTTCCAGAGTCACCAGATGGGTTTACAGTAGCGCATGAGCTGTCTGCTTGAAAATAAGGATCAACATCAAAATAAGTCAGACGCTCTGAATACTTGATGCCTTCTACAACTGTTACCAATGGTACAGTCACAGGTGAATAAATCGCAATCGAACGTAAGTCGGCTGCTTCGTCGGTGACGTGGTTCGTCATCCCTGTTAAATCAAATGCCATTTTTTTATGTTTTTATTAGTGAATATTAACGCTTAAAAATTCGTGCGCGGATTTCCTCGATTGACGGCTTTGCCTTCTCTTCAACGCGGAAATTTTGCTCTTTTTTAGTTTCTACTTGTGGTGCGTCGCCCAAATCCTCAATAGCCTTAGCAACTGATTCGTTGAACGCTAACATCTGTGTGCGGAACTTAGACAACTCATCGTTCTGCTTGGTCAAGTTAGCTACCACTTCGCTTAATGCTGTGATATTATCTTTTAACGCCTTTACCTCGTCTTCGGTGAAACGTTGAACTTTCTCCACTCGTTCGATAACCTCTTTCGGTGTTGTTTGTGAAGTTTCTTCGCTCATTCCTTCTGGTGCGACTGGCGCAACAACTTCTTCGTTGTTTGGCTCTTGCATTTCAGGTGCTTCAATCTCTGTGATAAAACCATCAACGATTGTGATAACAGTTCCGTCCTCCAAAGTGTACTCACCTGATGCTGCAGGTACTAATCCTTCGGGAGTTTCTACGTTTACAGGTGTTCCGATCATTGGTTCACCTTCCCAAACCAAAACAGAACCGTCAGGCAATACAGCCTTACCAAATGCTTGTTCGTTGGTGTTTACTTGTTCGTCTTTGAACACTGCAAATGCAGACTTCATTTGTTCCGCGAACTTTTTGATAGTATCTTGATTGATTGCCATGTTATTAAAATTACGGTTTAGTAAATTCGTTTAGAAAGTTGTCTATAATCGTGTCCATTGACGCTACAAGTTCGTCGTGTGGGTTAGGTTCGTCTGCCATAAAATCAAATCCGAATAATCCCTCAACGCTAAATCCTTTGTACTCACCATTGGTTATCTTGTCGCGTATTTCAGGTGATTCCACGTAGTAAGATAAAATCCAACTACCGTCCTCGACATCTTTGAATGCCTGTGGTGCGTTAACACCGCGCTCTTTATCAACGATCATAGATTCCACCATGTACACACCGTTGGCAATATCTTCCGCGTCATGCATCTTGTTAACCGCGTTAAATCGTTGCTGCTTTGCCCACTTTTTAACGATGGTTTTAATGGTCTCTTTTGAAACCTTAACAAAATATTCGCCTTTGCTGTCATTGCGGTAAATTGGAAAGTCCGCTCTCATTGCAACGCCTGTAACGATCCATTCTTTGTCGTTAACAAAGTACATCGGCTTCGCTTCGTCAAATACTACAAAGTCAACCTCTACCGCAGGTGCATCCACTAACGCATTCATTGACACGCCAGTATTGTCGTTCATGTCAACTGTCATTTCGTAGATAGGGAGCTTTTTCTTTTTCTTCGCCATGTTGATAAAATTACAAATGTGTTGTTCGTTTAGAATCGTGCAAGGTTCTCGACTACTTGCACGTTATTGTTTACCTCGTTGATCTCCGTAACCGCCACGTATGCCGTTGGTTGGTTGTTTTGTTGATTGATCACGTTGCCTTGCTGATCTAATAGCGTGGACGGTTGTGCCGCGCTGTTGATGTTTGGTTGATCGTTGATCTGTGCTAATCCCATACCGCCACCCATGCCACCGCCACCGCCACTTGCAGATGGACTGTCAACGTTTGTCTGCATAATGTTACGAACCTGTGCGAAACCTGCAACTAATGACGCTGCCGCTGCAATATATGAAGCAGGTGCAGGTAATGTCGCTAATGCCTTTGTCGCTGACTGATATGTGTTAATTACAGCCTGTGCAATACTAAATGCCTTTTGTGCCTTTGCGTTTTTCTTTGATGCGTCCGCTAATGCTCCAAATAGTTGTGACGTTGCTGTTTGCGTTGAATCGTTAAATTTCTTATTTAGGTTTTGAGTTCTGATAACAAATCCATCCTGCAAATACTGCATCTTATCGACCAACGTCTTTTGTTGCTCCGCTATGTAATCGCTAAGGTCAAGCGTTCCCTGCTTAATAGCTGCGACACCGTCTTGCGTTGCTTTGACTTGCGTTGCAATAATAGGTTGGAATACTTCGTGTGTCTTTTGTATTTGCTCCTGTTGCGCAACTGCTCGTTCTTTGTATTGCTCTTTAAGAAAGTTGGTATGGTTAACTTCAATAATCTCTTGTTCTGTTATCAAGTTATCCAACTGCAAACGCGCCTGATCTACCGCATCGACATACTCCTGCAAATTTTGTTGCCTACGTGCTGCCTGTGCCTTCTCTTGAATGGCTGCCATCTCTGATTGCCCAGTTACTTTGAGCATCATAATGTAAGCCTCGCCAATGTAATCCAATAATCCTTTCTCCGCTTCCTGTTGCTTTAACGTTGCTTCCGCTGCTGCCAATGCTGCCTTTGCGCCTTTGACTTTTTCCGCAACTTGTAGTTTTTGTTTCTCATAAATGCTTTGCTCTGAATCACCACGCGCTTGTGCTAACTTTATTTCATTGTCCAAATATGACGCACGTAACTCGACTTGCTTTGTCGTTTGTTCGCTGACCTTTTGCAATCGACGCGCCTCCGTATTTAGTGGATTAAAGTAATTTACCACCTCCTTAATCGCAGTACCTAACGCAACAACCGCAACCGTCACAGCAATAACAGGATTAGAAGCAATAACCGCATTTAACGCTCTCCACGCTTTGCTCATGTCTTTCAAAGACTCCAAACCTTGCGTCAAAGCCATTGCTGCTTGTAGCTTCATAATCGTTTGTTGCACTTCTTCCGATTCGCCACCGAACAAAGCCATAGCACCTTGTAACCCTGCAACCGCTCCCGCTGCTTTTTGAGCAAATCCTACTACAGCCTGAAACCCATCAGGGTGCATTGCTGCCATAGCTTCGTTAGCATCCTGAACGCGATCTTTTAACTCCGCTGCCGCAGCCGCTAACTGATGGAACTCCTGACTGTCCTCCGCAACGCCCAACATTTGGTTACGGATAGCCTTTAATGAATCGCGTACCTCTTTTACAGATTTCGCAGCCTCTGCCGATTCTATGGTTAGTTTAATTACTTCTTCTCTTGATGCCATGTTATGCTATTTTTTCTACGATTAAGGTAAAACCTGCCATGCACGTTGTCACGGCTGTTGTTTCTGATCGGAACATTAATTGCGCTGTCCCTGCGTCCGCATTAGTTCTTATCGTGCCATCTAAGATCACAGGATAGGTTGATGTTGCAGGCATACCCGATGAAACACCAACCGATGCGTTATCCGCTATAGAATGACCACCCGACAATGTTCCCGTGTTTGCTAATTGATGATAAAATGAAACATCAATACGTGTCACAGCGGTGCTAACGTCAAATTGGAATCCGCATCCAGTAGTTGCAGCCGTTGGCTTTACTCGACCTATTGCTTTTATTAAGTATGTGGAATCAGCATCGTAATCGAAGACTAAATCTGTTAATGTTACAGGTGTTGTGTTTGCTGCTGTTGCAACATCATTAGTTAACGAACCAACAAAGTGATAAACGCTCGACAATTTGCTGTCAAGTATTTGCTGTAAATCCGTAACATCTGATATTTCGTGTGTGTGCGCTGATGGCGTAAATGTTGACGGCTTTGTGCTAACATTTGCCCATTCCACCGCGTTTGCGGATGCTGCCACGTCAACAATACCGTTATCGTTTGTATCGTAAACGGATTTAAGCATATCACCGCTACCGCCACCCGTATTTGGTCTGTAACTCATATTAAATAAAATTGTGTTCCGTTATACAAAATTGTTACGCTTTCATATTGCACGGTCATCGTGTAAGTCGCTGCACCGTCAATGTTTACACCTCCACCTGAAATTGTAACCGTATGCGCCCCTGATGTAATGTCTTTTATGTCAATAACAGTTCCCGATGCGTAATCAGATGGTGATAGCGTGATAGTAAATGTACCGTTTGCCAAATAATAACCCGACTGCGTAAGTGTTGTGTTAGCAGTTAAAGTAGTTGTGCCAGTGCCTTGCTGTCTTACGTTGTTAATGTACACCACATCGCTTTCCTCTATTACAAGGTTTGACGAATTGATTACAGTAACATTCTGTAATGTAGGTAAGACAATGATATCGCTACTATCCTGAATCGTTATGTTCGACGTTCCACTACCAACTCGGTTACCACTACCCGATACTGTTGTGCCTGTGCTATCCTCCGCTATGTAGTTATCACGTCCCACGTTTACCACGTTAGTGACTACCGCCGTTGATCCTGTGCTTCCCCAGTTAAATGACGGAGCAGGTAAACCACCCAATGTTCCACCGTATGTAAAATCAAGGTTCTTATTTGTTGCAGGTGTGAACGGAATGCCCGTAGCTAATCGCAGCAATTCAACCTTTGTAGACTTGATCTGATTCGTAGAATAGTCCACGATCTTATGCAGCCTGTAATTGTGACCGTCAATGTGAATAACACGTCTAAACGATAGGTTCAAAATATCCAACGGTGTTAATAGCAGGTGAATGCTTACCAATTTACTATTCGCGTTGGTGATCTCATTCATGTACGAATAATGGTAGTTGTTGTAAACGTTGTTATCCGTGTATTGCGTAATACCACGTGGATTCACGTAGAATATTTCACGCGGAACACCAATGTTCACATCTAAGGTTGGCGTGTATGGATCGTCGACGTGTCCCATGTACGGGTAAATCGTTTCTGTAAAGTTACCCGATACGGTTTGATAAGTCCATGCCGTGTTAGTCGTTAACGCTCCACCCCAATAAAGGATGCGCGGTTTTGTCTTCATCGGTGAACGGTTACCGTTGTTTTGCACCTGATAGATGTGTGGAATAATTCTATCGTGCGACGAGTTGCTCAATATCGGACACGGAGCAAATCCTGTCTCAATTACTTTAACGGATTTGATAAAGTCGTTAGTAACGTCTAATGTATATTCGCCAAATGTCTTATTCCAACGCTCACGGTAAAACTTATTCCAGTAATCGTTATCGTCGCTATCCTTTACCACGTAGCGAATAGCATCAAGTAGTCCCATCGGTGTAATTGTAACGGCTTTACTCACGTCAACTTTATCCGTCCAGTCTTCGCTTGTTACGCTACCGAAAAAGTCATCAGGCGGATCGATGTATAGCAGTTTTTCGTTAGTGCGGTCAGGTTCAACCATCAGGTTAAATCGCGATATCACCCATTTCAAAAAGTCCGCCTGTCGTATGTCGATAGGTAGCACCGCGTTCATGTCAATCGTACTGCCTTCAACTACCACGGGATTATTTCGTGTATTAAACACTTGAACGCCACTACCTGCGTATGTTCTAAATGAATTTAAGTTAGACGTAACAACGACGCCGAACATTCTGAACGTAATTTGATCACCTGTTTGTAGCAATAATGATGGCGTTGTAAATGTGACGTTATAAGTCAACGTAGCCCATGATGCTATTGAACCAAAATAAATATTACCAGTATTTGTAGTTGATCCGATCGATATGTTGTTCTTATAAATTACCCAATATACATTTCCTGTCCAGTTGGTAATTGTAGATGCTGTTATATTGATAAAACCAACATCGCCTGTAATTATAAACTCATGCCACCCTGATTCAGCAGCCGTGAACGTATAAGTAACAGTGTCGTATTGACTTGATGGATCTGATACTTCTAAATCAAATGGGAAATCTTGTGCAGCTAAGTTACCACTTACAAACGCTGAACTTCTTGCTTTGAACAAACTATTTGCCACACCGCTTGATGACAGCGTTAACTTATCACCACAATACGGAACAAACAACTTCTTAAAGTATGACGAATCCAAAAACGTGCTATCCCACGTATAGCCTACACCGGTAACAATCTTCTCAACTAATGACCGTAAACTAATAGCAGGAAAAAAGTCTTTAACATCCCACGTAGCCTCTGACGTAATGCCATAGTTTATCATCGGATAAACATAGTTACCGTCATCACTATCAACATTCGACCACGTTGCACGTTGGTTAGTGCGATCATACGTGTGATTGTCGGAACTGTAGTCCAAGTCCGTCAACTTCTTATCTGCTAAGTCCGTAAAGATGTTTGTTAACGTTCCATACAACTCAACATTATAAAACATCTTACCTAATTGCTGCTGATCACGGTCAATAGATCGTAAACGCATATAACCACGTAACTGCTCAACGCCATCGGTGTACAACACAAATGGCACTTTCAGATTCGGATTAAAGTCAGGCGTAAAGTTGATTATGCCACTAGTTTGTGTGTTATATCCAATCTCAAAGACAGCATCAAGTACCTCACTTAATACTTTGTCCTTGTATAGCTTTACGGTACGACTGAACGCACCGTTACGCTTGTCAGGATCGCGGATGTCAGCAATAGCGAAGTTCAAAGACGCACCTACCGCCTGTGATAAATTGACAAGCGTACCATTTATAAATAGTTCATCCCTCATCCCTGTTGACGTTTGCGTTTGTTGGCTAATCTGAACGATGTCTTAAACTCCCACAGCATATCCCATACTTTGTATCTGATAGTGTGGTAATTGCTATCAACTACGATCACAGGTCGCAAATACTGACCATTGTGCCAGTAAACTTCGGGACTTTCGAATAGTTCCTTTAACCAGTTTATTGTAACCTCGCTACCTATCATCTCGGACGTGCAATTTATAGTGTCAGTCGCTGATGTGTAAACCTGTCGCTGCCCTCTATTAATTACGTCCTGATTCCAACTGTTACCTGACAGATAACCGTTATTTTTCTCAACAAATTCCCGCTCCACAGTTGACGTAATGTCTCGACGGTATTTGTAGCCGTACATATCAAATCCGCCTAACTCATTAAGGAATACTATTTCAACAGGATTTTGACCACGTGCCGTGCAATCGCGCTCAAAGTAATACGATGTGCTTGGGTTGTTATTAGCGTAATTTGTTAGTGCAACTTCATATCTGTTAACCGTATTATCTATTACAGGCTGCGAACCACTTGCTAAGGTAGCGTTATTCAAATCCTCTACACCGATACCAACACGCAACAATTTATCCTGCGTAATACTTGCAGATGCTTGGTAAGGGTTTTCAACAAGAAAAGTACCTAACGTGTTACCTGCTGAATCGTAGGTTGTACACTTCAAATAATACGCACTACCTGACACATCGTTGATAAAGTACAACCATCTTTGTTCAGAATCAGAAACGAACTTTTGCGTTTCAGGCTGTTGTGTGAGTAACACACCGCCTAATCCAAGCGTGTAGTTCTGATAGTTGTATGTCTCCAATACCACAGGATCAAGGGACGCGTTCCATGCGTACTTCGTGCCTGTATCTTGCAGGTTAGGATAAACAACGGGGTTAGTTCCGTATTGCTCACCAAAACGAACTATGTATGCCTTATAGCTATTTGTGCAACGCTGAAAGCCGTATACCGTATGATCGATGTCGTGGCTGATGTGAGCCTGTATGACGTTGCTAATGTCAAATGTGCCATAGCCTGTAATTACATTGGAATCACAAGTAAGACGTGTATAACCTGCCACGCCTGACACGTAAATGTCCGCAACGTAGCGGAAATTAGGTTGTGCCGTGTTGGTAGAACCTACCACAAAGCGCATCTCGTTGTACACGGGTGTCCACTCTTGTGGCTCGTGTGTGATATTAATTGCCATTATTCCTCTAATATTTCTGCCACAAAGACTTCACCTGACTTTGTTAGCAGCGTTTGTAATAACTCATTGATTGCGTCTTCATTCCAGACTTCTGAAAAGAATCCTTTGCCCTTTGCCACAAATCCTTCCTTGTGAATCTTTGACGATATAGCGTAAGACAGGCTATCACGCCATTGCAGCGTGTTTTTGAATGTACGTGTGAATGATTTGCCCGTTTTTTTATCGGTCATTACCTGCTTTAGCTGTGGAGCGATACCGCGTTTGGTAATCCACAGTAACAAGTTCTTTCTGACGCTTCCATTACCAGATGCCCGTGTTGGTCGACGTCCTTTGTCGATAAACTCCCAATAGTTGTTCATTTCGATGACTATCTGATAGCCACCGTCAACGGCTGTAACCTTTGGTGTAATGGATTGCGCTAACTCGCTGTCATCATACCACGAATCCTTGCGCACCAAATTAGCACGTATAGCGTTAACCACATTTTGCGCCCATTCGGTGATCTCATCCTGTACAAAGTCCTCATAATCGGAAGCCATGTCCGTAAAATTACAAAACGGGTTATCGTTTACTTTGCATCTCGTGTTTTAACCGCTCCATCCGTTCAGCGTGTTCGTCCTGAACGTCTTTGATTAACGCCAGTCGATTATACCACTCATTCAAGGTCAACTCAAAGTATTGCTCCTCTTTGGTCAAATCACCGTTGGTCATGTTATAGATCGTGTAGGCTATTCCCCATCTGTCTCCGACGCTTTGATGACCGCTTCCGCTTCCTGCATCAGCTTGTCGCTTAGGCTTTCCAAATAGGTTAGGACGTGAGGCTCGATGGCTTTTGATGCCGCGCAAAAAAAAAGCGCGATACCGATGGCGATGTCCGCAGGTAGGTGATCTTTGAACAACTTAACACGCTCGTCAAATGTTAGCTGCTTTTTAAACCATTGGCGTTTCTGATCGCTGAATATAGCAACGATGTACGGAAGTAGATCGTAAAGGTTGCTGTCGTTCAGGTTCAATATCTGTAATGATCGCTCATGCTTAACCTTTATCGTGTTGATGTTAGGTAGGCATACGAACTTGTAGCCTTTAACCTTAAATACAGGCTCGTATCGACTGTTTGGATATTCCGTCAGTAGTTTATACAACTCTTTGCGGTGTTCGTTAATTTCCGCGAAGTTCATGCTGTCAAAGTAGTCGCTAGGCTTACCGTGCCACATGGATAGTAGTTTTATGTCCCTATCCAATAGGTCAATATCCAATACTTGCTCCTGCGACAAGCGCATGAACTCACCGATGTTTCCCGCTGTTAAATTTCTGTATTTCATGTTAAAATAGTGTATCGTTTGAAATGGCTGTCTTTTTTTTAGACACTTTCATATTATCTAATAAGGCAAAATTGACATTAGGCATACGTGCAAAATCGTCGTTATTATCTATTGGTCTATCATTAGGCACTAATTGTATAGACGGATATACGCGAACATTTTTTAATCCGTATTGCTCTATCAACTCGTCCTGTCTGCCACCGTAACTTGCAGTCAAAACAAAGTTAGACGGTATATCATTGATTCTATTCACCCAGTATTGCAATGACTTCGTATACGCCCATATTTCGACGTTCGGATTTTCGGCTGCTATTTCTACCCACATATCGAAATAGTTTTGATTAAAAAAGTCCCCAGAAGCGTGAACACGTATTGCTTTGCAGTCCATTGGTAATCTAGGCTTAATTCCGTTTTTTACAAGTTCAAAATTTTTCCAACGGTGTTCCCTTACAGCAGGGAATCTCTCAGGACTTGCAGCGTAACAACGATACTGACCTTTCTTTACGTCAAACTTACCTGTGATTCTATCAACGGTAACTTTGCATTCCAACGCAAACGGACAAGTAGTTCCAGTTGGTAAATTCCACTCATAGACTGTATCCCTGTAATATCTTTTATTTTTTACAAATTTACCGTTATTCATATTGATAGATTATTAAAAACGTATTGCGAAGTTAGCTCCTTTACCTTCTTTTAGTGCTGCGTGTGCCATTGCCGTTGCCATTATTCCGTCATCATGGAAACCGTAAGGCGCACCGTATTTTATTGTTCTGCTTTTAGCGTTGTAATCAAAACTAAACACGTCGAACTCTTTTTGTAGCCAGTCAATCGGTAAGAATGTTACCGCGTCTGTCTGTGTTGCTACCGCCAAAGATTCTATAATGTCATTCTTACTCTTGGCTGATGTTACAAACGGCTGCACGTTATACGGGTTTTTGCATTGTGATTTGATCTGATCTATCAACGCATCACCGATACTGTTCACCTCGACGTTGACCGTAGCGTTAAACCTGTTTATTTGCTCGGATATTTGCCGTGTTATGTTCGACCATGTATCGTGTCTCCATCGGTTCAAATATACCTGCTCACCTTTCTCGTTAAAGATAGACAATACAGAATAATCGTCTGCACGTCCTAAATCGACACCACCGTAAAACTTGACACCTCCCGATGCCTCTTTGTACTTTGGACTAAATATACCAGCACCACCGTCAATAAACTCCGCTAAATATTCCTGCCTGAATACATGATCGGGTAATGTCAACCGCGCGTCGTCAATTTCTGATGGGTTAATCAACGGGTTGTCGTACGAACTCATACGAAACGACTTGTATTGTTCGTTAACACCGTCTAAGTTGAACAGGTTGTAAAAATGATTCTTACCCTTTGGCGTACTGATTAACAGCACCTTTTTCCCCTTCACCAACACCGTTGCCCGTAACACCTCCGTCCATGCAGCCTCGTCCATAAATGCGAACTCGTCACACACAAGGTAGTCGAACGTAAAGCCTCGGATGTTATCGTACCGTTCCGCGCTGAAGAATTGAATAGTGCTGCCTGTGATATATTCCAATATCAACTCTGATCGGTTTACGTTGCGATATATTTCAGGACGCTTTCTAAACGCCTTATGCACCTCATCAAATACTTTCTTGGACTGTTTATACACTGGCGATACCCATGCACATTTAGCATTCTTTTGGTTTAATGCCCAATACATCAACTGGTTCGAAGCAAGTAATGTCTTGCCGAACTGTCGACCAATATTCAGAATGTAATACTTCTCATGCCCGTTGTTAATCGCGCTATGAATTATTTTCTGATTCTGATGCGGTGTGTATAGGATTGCCTTCGCCAAAGTCTGCTCTAAATGTCATGTTACCTGTTACCTTAATATC
>Ga0068872_10000876_pt1 | contig 24721 bp, 21 predicted proteins | sample NOAtaG_7_FD_66441 | JGI IMG/M metagenome (GOLD analysis project Ga0068872, IMG submission 66441) | Freshwater lake microbial communities from Lake Erie, under a cyanobacterial bloom - NOAA_Erie_Diel1S_2200h metaG | ecosystem: Environmental > Aquatic > Freshwater > Lake | place: USA: Ohio, Lake...
TGAAAAGAATTCCTTATTCCTCTATGATCTTAAGAACATCCGTTTTATTGCCAACCTTAAGTTTCACAAAATAAATTCCTGAACTGTAATTCAGTTTTTTAGCGCTAAAACTATAGGTATAAGAACCTGATTGTTTAAAGCCATTATCCAATACTTGGATCTTCTCTCCAAGCACATTATATACTTCTAATGTTACATCACCCGATTGAGGTAAATTTAATGCAATTGTTGAATTCAACGCGTAAGGGTTAGGATACGCAGATATAAAACCACCTTCTGAGTTTTTAAGCTCTTTTACACTTATGGCAAAATTAAACGGATGGATAGAATCAGTTCCCACTGTAAAATCCAAACCAGTTACTGAAGAAGTACCACTCACATTAAAACTGTAGGTGCCTGTCATATGCATTCCGGGAATATCTACAAATAACACATAACCTCCGTTCTCTAATTGTCCTAAATTAAACTCACCATTGGGATCAGTAACAATTGTACGCGCAGTACTAGAGCCGGGATTTCGTTTTACAACAATACCAATTCCGGGAATTGGATTTGACGCCATGCTAGGAGAAGCGCTGCGCTGGATCCCTAAATTAAGATTTAGCGCTCCATGAATGTTATTTGAACCACTTGGTGGCTGGTGAAATTTCACATGGATCTTGTGGCCAGGTGAAGTTAAAGTTGTAGTAATGATAGGTGTTGCATTGATCCAGTTAGTTGTATCGCCAAAATAAGTGATCAGTGCAGTTGGATAAACTGATGGTGTAGGACGCACTGCAATTCGATACTCACCATAAGGAATACTATCGAATTTATAATTTCCATTTACATCCAATTTAGCTTTGGCTAAAATATCCTGACGCACAAAGTTTGAATTTTCACGATACAGATACGCTTCTCCACTTGTAACAGGGGTTGCCTCAGTAGTACTTGTGTAAACTGTACCTGAAATAGAACCGAAATCTACAGGAAGCGTGTACCAACCATATTGCACCGAAGTATTACTTGGGTTTGTAGACAGATACATTAAATACGCCGAACCGAAAGTGTTATTTCTAAAGAAGTGATATACGAAAGAGTTACTTGGGAAATTAGTGAAATAGGCGTAATTACCATTACTTAACCAATCAACAAAAACACTATCCAATGTGGCGTGTGATTCTTTAATACACGCTACATCGTTATATGTACCATTAGGGATCTTTAAAGTTCCCCATGATGTGTATGTTAATGTTTTGATCTTTCTGTTCTTGATCTTTACCCTTTGCCCCCCATAATTATTTCCAAAAACTACTGATCTTACAGTGTCAGTATAAGAATCAAGATAGTTGATCTTGTTAGGCGCGTAAAATTCTTGAGGGTAACTAATGAAAGTAGAGTCAAACATGCTTTTTATACAATAGCCACCTTGGCTAAACAATCCATCATAATTTACCTGCCAATAACCATATGTTGAATCGGAAGGGTTTTTAAACGGCGTACGAATGAATGTTGCGTGTGTGGCTGTTGGAAACATACTAAAATAAGGCGTTGCGGCCGGATCAATGAATTTAAAACTGAAGGTATCACAGATATTGGTAAATTTTCCATTAGCAAATGTGTAATCCCAGGTAATGTTTGTGCCAGTTGCCGGAACTGACATATTTGTTGTTGTATCCCAAACTTGTCTGATAGAAGTGTTTCTAACCGGAAAATATGTTCCTTCTATAACCGGAGCTTGTGAGAACAGTTCTGTTACAAAAGTGATAAGTATAAGCGCAAGTATCTTTTTCATAGTACCTAAAAAAACAGAAAATTTATTCTTCAATCAATTTAATGACATCCGTTTTATTTCCAACTGTAAGTTTTACAAAATAAATTCCCGAACTGTAATTCAATTTTTTAGCGCTAAAATTATACGTGTAAGTACCCGCATTTTTCTTTCCTTTATCTAAGGTTTGAACTTTTGCTCCTAATACACTATAAACTTCAAGCGTGATGTCATCTGATTCAGTTAAGTTCACTGCGATGGTTGAGTTAAGCGTGTATGGATTAGGATAAGCACTCATAAATCCACCTGCTGAGTTTTTAAGTTCTTTTATTCCAATAATTGCATTATCAGGATAGATAGAATCTGTTCCTGCAGTAAAGTCTAAACCTGTAACAGAAGAGGTACCACTTACATTGAAACTATAAGTTCCTGTCATGTGCATTCCGGGAATATCTACAAACAATACATAAGCACCATTCTCTAATGCCCCTAGGTTAAATTGTCCATTTGGATCGGTAACTATGGAGCGTGCAGTGCTTGAACCCGGATTACGTTTTACAACGATCCCTATACCAGGAATAGGATTAGATGCAAAACTTGCCCTTGCACTTCTTTGCAAAGCAAGATTCAACATAAGTTGTCCGTTAATATTGTTGGTTCCTGCAGGTGCTTGATGGAACTTCACATGGATCTTATGGCCAGGTGAGGTTAATGTATTAGTAGTTATTGCACTAGCGTTTATCCAATTTGTTGTATCGCCATAATAAGTGATGATTGCGTTTGGATATAGTGCCTGATTAGGGCGAATTGCAATGCGATACATACCATATGGAATACTGTCAAAATTATAATTTCCATTGGCGTCGATCTGAGCTTTTGCAAGAATATCATTTTTAGTAAAGTTAGAATTCTCACGATACAAATACGCTTCTCCACTTGTAATTGGAGTTGTTTCAGTTGTACTTGTATATGCTGTTCCTGAAATAGATCCAATGTCAGTAGGCAATGTATACCAACCATAGTCAACTCCGGTTCCGGAATAATTTCCAACCATATACGCTAACAGATTAGAACCAAATGTATTGTTTCGCATAAACTGATAGTATGTAGACGAACTTGTTTGAGGGGGCCCAACGTAAGTGTAATTTTGGTTGTTCAAGAAATCAACAAAAATACTATCGATCCCTTGGTTTTTTTCGGTAAGTAATGCCACGCCATTGTAAGTGCCATTAGGAAGTTTTAGAGTTCCATACCCTGCGTAATTACTAGTTTTGTACTTAGTTCTCTTTATCTTTGCCCTAAATCCCATGTTATTATAATTCACAGCATAACCCACTCCGTAACTTGTGTCTTTAAAATTGGTAAGATAGCTTCCTGTTAAAGGGGCATAAAATTCCTTTTTCGTATTTATGATCGAAGAATCTATAGCTGCCTTAATATTATATCCCCCAAGGTAAAACATACCATCGTAGTTGATCTCCCAGAAAACAAACATTGAATCTGCAAGTCCATTATTAGGATTTCTAATAAAAGTAACATGAGTTGCACTTGGATACAAAGCTGAATAAGGTGAAGTTGATGGGTCTAAAAATTCATACTTAGTTGTGTCAAGCGGATTAGTGAACTGTCCGTTTGATGTACGATAATCCCACACTTTATTTTGCCCTGTGCCCGGAACGGTTAAACTCCCGGTGGTGATATCCCATACTTGTTTTATTTTCGTGTTAACTACAGGAAAATAAGTTGCTTCAATAATAGGCCCATTTTGCGACTGAGCAAAAAATGTTGTTGCAACAAATAGAATCGTAAAAAGTTTTTTCATTATTAATTCGATTTAAATTACGCCAAACCCAATTGGGTCATGCAATTCCAAATTTAATTCAAAAAAGCTTAAATCTCAAACTTTTTGAGGTTTAAGGTCTGTTTTTCAACAATTTAGCCCAAATCCGCGTGTATCAAGGACTTGAAGGTTAATAAACCCATTTTTTGGCTAAAAAACTAAAGTTTAGATTACTATTTCTTGAGGATTATTTAGTTAAAAGTTGCGACTGGCGGGCGACTTTTTAATTTTGACTTCCCTTTCTTGTTAGGGTAGAATTTGAGAAAGTGATCATAAATCTATTTAACTTTGAAATACATGAGAACAATTTTACTGTTTGCCCTTTTCATTTTGAGCGATTCAGTGTTCGCTCAAAAAGCCAGCGATGATTTTACGGGAAAATGGAAAGCCCCAAAAGGCGCCATAATTATTGTTTCAAAAACTAAGGAAGGATTTTTAGGACACACAGAATCAGAAAAGGCTTTGGTGCTTAAAGATGTAAAATACATCAATAATAAATGGACCGGAATAGTAATGAACCCCAAAGAAAACTTAGTTGCGAAGTGTGAACTCTTTCTTGAAGCAAATGCCATCAGGATCATCGCGAAAAAAGCAGGCTTTCACAGAACTATTATTTGGACAAAGCAGTAAATTTTACACCATCTATTTAACTGAGCTACTTTTTTTCCACTCAGCAAACGACTTTTGCAATACACTTAAAAATTGCGCACTTGGCTGCGCACCCGAAACTGCATATTTACGATCAAATACAAAAAACGGAACCCCGGTTACGCCTATTTGTTCAGCTTCTTTAATATCTTTATTTACCTCAGCAGAAAATGCAGTGCCATTAATAACCTCCTTTGCTTCCGCTTCGTTCAAGCCCATTTCTTTTGCGAGCGCCAATAAAGTATCTGCATTACACATGTCTTTCCCTTCAGTAAAATAAGCTTTAAACAAACGCTCTTCGGCTTCATCGCCAAAGCCTTTTGTTTTGGCGAATTGAATTAAACGGTGCGCATCAAATGAATTAGCTACTATGGCTTTATCAAAATCATAATGCAAGCCCGATGCTTCCGCCATTTTTAATACACCTTGATGCATGCTCTTGGATTGTTCAGTACTCATTCCTTTTCGCTGAGCTAAATACTCATAAGTACTTAATTTACTTGCGGGTTTTGGAAGATCTGGATCCAACTGAAAACTATGCCACTCCAATTCTACATTCGCTGAATCGGCAAATTGTTTTATGGCCTGTTCGTAATGACGCTTGCCTATATAACAAAACGGACACATAATATCCGACCAGATCTCTACTTTCATTTTAGTTTCAGTACCCATTTTAGTTTCTTTTTTATAATTCTTTAATTTGGTTTGAGAAAAAAACAAAAAAGGACTTAACACCATTGATATGAATATCCATTTTCTCATGTTGCAAAGATAAGTTATTTAGTGGTTTTGTAACCTTAGTGAACTCCCTTAAGACCTGAATATTTACTTCCAACCGCCTTATCATTATTTAAAGCACTGGATTTTTCGCTGTAACGAATTAAAAATATGTGCGGATGTGTTAAGCAATAATTTTATCTCGTCATTACCCAAGCGGTAATAACAATAATAATAAATGCTGCTGCCACTAATACCTGAATTATTTCTTTTCTTGATTCAAGATCATTATCATCTGTGTTGTGCATAGAATTTGAATTGTTGCATCGAATATAAGTAATGAACGTTAACACTATACACTTTGCTCAATTTGATAACGTAAAGTTTACTTTTGAGGGGGATTTCCCTTGGTAAAGCATTTAATAACTAATTAATTTTCTTGGTTCTTGCGTTTCCTTTTTCATTGTAGTGCACGGATTAAAAATCCGCACGATCGGTGGATATGAATTAGCAAAACACCAAGAAAAAAGCCCCACATCTCTGTAGGGCCTTTTCGCTTGTGTTATTTAAATTTTGTTCTTTTCTTATCTTCCCTCCTCCGTCTTCTGCTTACGCAGAATCCACCCCCTCAAGAGGGGGATGGGCTTAGGAGCCACAAGCTTCGCAATCTTCCGGATTATCCAGAGAGCATGCTAATTGTGCTTGTTGTTCATCAAAGCTTAATACATGTGCTTGTCCGCGCTCTACTAATAACGCATCTTCGTTTCCTAAGATAGCAGGTTTAGTTAAAGCACCTTGGTCAACTGTAAACTTAATAGCATCAGATGCAGCTTTTGTACGTAAGTAATACATACCTGTTTTTAAACCTTTCTTCCATGAGTAAAAGTGTGCGCTACTCATTTTTGCAAAGTTGGCATCTTGAATAAACAAGTTCAATGATTGTGATTGGTCAATGTATGCACCTCTATCAGCAGCCATATCGATAATAGTACGTTGTTTAATTTCCCAAACCGTTTTGTAGATCTCTTTAATGTTTTGTGGGATCTCAGGAATATCTTGCACCGAACCATTATTGCTAATGATCTTGTTCTTTAAATTCTCATTCCAAATTCCAAGTTTCACTAAATCGCGTAATAAGTGTTTGTTCACTACCACAAATTCTCCGCTTAATACGCGGCGCGTGTAAATGTTTGAAGTATATGGTTCAAAGCACTCATTGTTACCTAAAATTTGTGATGTACTTGCAGTTGGCATTGGCGCTAACAATAAGGAGTTACGTACACCGTATTGCTTGATCTCTTCGCGCAACACATCCCATTCCCAGCGTGGGCTTGGTGTTACTTTCCACATATCTTGTTGGAAAATACCTTTGCTTATCGGTGAACCTTCGTATGATTCGTAAGGTCCATCTAATTTTGCAAGATCTTTACTTGCTGTTAATGCTGCAAAGTAAATAGTTTCAAAGATCTCTGAATTTAATTTTTTAGCTTCTTCGCTTTCAAACGAGTAACGCATCAAAATAAATGCATCAGCCAAACCTTGCACACCTAATCCAATTGGGCGGTGACGCATGTTTGAATTACGAGCTTCAGGAATTGGGTAATAATTACGGTCGATAATTTTATTTAAGTTACGTGTTGCCGCGTAAGTGATCTCAAATAATTTGTTGTGATCAAATGTTCCTGATTTCTCATCCACAAAACGCGGAAGAGCAATACTTGCTAAATTACAAACGGCTACCTCATCAGCACTTGTGTACTCAAGAATTTCTGTACATAAGTTACTTGATTTAATAGTACCCAAATTCTGTTGATTTGATTTTGAGTTAGCCGCATCTTTAAATAACATGTAAGGATTTCCTGTTTCAATTTGCGCTTCAATAATTGCAGCCCAAAGTTCACGTGCTTTAATTTGTTTGCGGAATTTTCCTTCAGCTTCGTATTTTGTATATAATGCTTCAAATGCTTCGCTGTGGCAATCGCTTAAGCCCGGACATTCGTTAGGGCACATTAAACTCCACTCACCTTCAGCTTCAACACGCTTCATGAAAAGATCCGGGATCCACAATGCAGTGAAAAGATCACGTGCGCGCATTTCTTCTTTACCGTGATTTTTACGGATGTCTAAGAAATCGTAAATATCAGCATGCCATGGCTCTAAATAAACTGCAATAGAACCTTTGCGTTTTCCGCCGCCCTGATCAACGTAACGAGCTGTTTCGTTAAATACTTTAAGCATTGGGATAATTCCGTTAGATGTACCGTTAGTTCCTTTAATGTACGAACCAGTTGCGCGAACGTTGTGAATGCTGATACCAATTCCACCTGCACTTTGAGAGATACGAGCACATTGTTTTAATGTATCGTAAATTCCATCAATGCTATCTTCTTTCATTTGTAATAAGAAACAAGAACTCATTTGTGGTTTTGGTGTACCTGCATTAAATAAAGTTGGTGTTGCGTGAGTGAACCAACGCTCGCTCATCATATTATAAGTTGCAATTGCACTTTCAATCTCGTTTTTGTGTATACCAACGGCTACACGCATTAGCATATGTTGTGGACGCTCGGCAACTTTACCGTGCATCTTTAATAAATAAGAACGTTCTAATGTTTTAAACCCAAAATAATCGTAACCAAAATCACGGTCGTATATAATAGACGAATCTAATAATTGTGCATTGTCCATCACGATCTTGTAAACATCATCGGCAATTAAGGATGCGCGCGTGTTTGTTTTTGGATCGATGTAATTATACAATTCTTCAATTGTTTTTGAGAATGACTTAATAGTATTCTTGTGCAGGTTACTAACCGCAATGCGCGACGCCAATAAAGCGTAATCGGGGTGACGCGAGGTTAAACCTGCAGCAGTTTCAGCCGCAAGATTATCTAATTCGGATGTTGTAACACCATCGTACACACCATCAATTACTTTTTTCGCCACAAGGATAGAATCCACATGTGACGGATCTAAGCCATAGCTTAGTTTTTGAATACGCGCAGTGATCTTATCGAATTTAACCGACTCACTGGTACCATCTCTTTTAATTACAAACATACGCCTTAAGTTTTTTTATTGGTTTTTTGAGTTTTTTCGTTCTATTTGGAATACACAAGTTACAATCTGAATACCCCTTTTAATTTCTTCAATTTTAATTTAATTAACAATCGTTCGGTTAATTACATCTCTCTGATTTTCTTACGTTTAGGGGCTAAAACCTCCAGTACAAGACAGTTGCCTTGTTAAACGAATACAATCGTAAGATATGCTTGGATTATTACCTGACGAATACCATGCGTTTAAAAGTCTTCATCTAACTTAAACACATTGTTTTCTTCATTTTTGCCCATAACACCGGCCTTTTGATACTCGGCCACGCGTTTTTCGAAAAAGTTGGTCTTCCCTTGGAGTGATATCATTTCCATGAAATCAAAAGGGTTTGAAGCATTATAGTACTTGCTGCAACCCAAGGCAACCAACAATCGATCGGCACAGAACTCTATGTATTGACACATCAAATCAGAGTTCATTCCAATTAACTTAACCGGAATTGCGTCAACTACAAATTTCTTTTCAATTAACACTGCATCTGTAATGATCTTAGTTACCTGTTCTTTTGGTAACTGATACTGCAGATGCTGTGAATATAATAAGCATGCAAAATCGCAATGCAATCCTTCATCACGACTGATAAGCTCATTACTAAAACTTAAGCCTGGCATTAAGCCACGTTTCTTAAGCCAAAAAATGGAACAAAATGAACCAGAGAAGAAAATACCTTCCACTGCGGCAAAAGCAATTAAGCGCTCTGCAAAAGATCCGTTATTGATCCAACGCAAAGCCCATTCTGCTTTCTCGCCCACGCAAGGCACAGTATCTACTGCATGTAGAAGCTTGTCTTTTTCAGCCGGGTCTTTAATATAGGTGTCTATTAATAATGAGTAGGTCTCAGAGTGGATGTTCTCCATCATGATCTGGTAACCATAAAAGCAACGTGCCTCAGGATACTGAACCTGGTTCAAGAAATTGATAGCAAGGTTTTCGTTAACGATACCATCGCTGGCTGCAAAAAAAGCTAATACATGTTTAATGAAATGTCTTTCGTTATCATTAAGCTTATTATTCCAGTCAGAAATATCGGAAGAAAGATCGATCTCTTCGGCTGTCCAAAAACTTGCTTCAGCCTTCTTATACATCTCCCAGATATCTTTGTATTTTATCGGGAATAGTACAAATCGGTCCTTATTCTCGACTAAAATTGGTTCGTTCATAGTTCGTTTTATAGTTATTAGTGGTTAAAATTTCGTTAGGCTTTTGGCCGATTACAAATATTCGTATAAATCGAGTCAATTCCGCATCAAATGAATTAACACATGCACCGAGTTTTAAACACAAGGTAAAATTAGGCAATATGAGTTGAAGCGCTTAAATGGATTGACTTCCAAACCCTTAAAAAAAATTAAAAAATTACTCAACCCGAAGTTTGATTTATTCGGGTATTTTTTCTAGAAGTACAATAATTGAGGTTAAAATGTAGTGGAATAAGGCGTTTTTAGGGCATTTTATTGGCTTTGACTGTAACTTTTTTAGACTTTTAGGCGTAGAACTCCTCGAATGGCAAGATGGATACTCACGACCTTATAGCAGCACTCTCGAAAAACGACCTTAAAGTAAAAAGGGATTTGTTTGAGCAGCATTACAAGTTAATGAGCAGCATTGCCTTGCGTTTTAGCAAGAATGAAGAACAAGCCAAACAACTCTTGATTGATGCGTTTGACAAGACCCTAAATGCCTATGTGAACCATAAGAGCAAAGAAACTCCCCCATTTTTGGAATTTTTGAAGTCGGAATTCATTCTAGGCGCCATTAATTTCATTAAATCCATTAGAAGCGAATATTATGTTGCCTCAACCGTTTTAGCTACAAGCGATCGCGATAAGAACTTTAATTTATTTGAGAGTGGCGAGATCATCGACCATAACGCGATAGAAACGCCTGTACTTGTAAAATCACTTCAAGAATTGGTACCTTCGCAGCGATTGGTGTTTAACTTATTTGTGATAGATGGATTTGAACTTGTAAAGATCAGTGAAATGTTAGAAGCCAGCGAACAAACTGTAAAAAGTAATTTAGAAAAGGCGCGTTTCAACTTGCAAAAAAATATTGAAAAAAATAATCATAAACTAAAACATGAGCAGGCACTTTAATTATGAGTTAGACGAGCGCAGAGTTAAAGATCTGCTGCAAGGTAACAGCATGACCTTTTCGGAAGATGTTTGGAATGATTTTTTACAAAAGACCAAACCTATTGAAAAAGCAAGCACGCTTCCTAGCTTTAAGATCAATCTTGCCATTAACCGTAGTGTTTTACTAACGGGAGCTTTTATTATTCTGATCGGAAGTTTTACCGTTGTGATAGCCAAGTTTGTGGACTTTAGTTCAACTAAATCAAATACAGAAACGGTAAGGGAAGTTAAGCCTGATGCAAATAATTACAAACTAGAAAAGCTAACAACGGCAGTACCTAAAAAAGAAGTGGCAAAACCAATTGCTACCACTGCAGTTACAACAAGTACGTTTGCAAGCTCTACTTCAAGTAGTGTTGTTCCAACATCAACTACTCAGTATTTAGCTAATCAAACAAATACCTACTCTTCAAATTCTCAAGGCAATTCAAGTGGATCAGGCCAGAATAATAATTTGATGGCGAGAAATACTCCGGATACGGCTATATCCAACACTACAAAAAAAGACACTTCGCTAACGAAAATTCCAAACAACTATCAACCACGTTTGCGTAAAAAGAAAAAAGAGGCAGAAACGTTAGAAGCGAAACCTTTAACGCAAGAATTACCAACTACCGCCAACGAAGAACCGGAACTTGAATTGAAATAATCGCAACTTGACTATTCTCGTCTTTTAGCTGACTACTTGTCGTTCGAAAAAACAACCTTCTTTTTAAAGTAGTAATTGATATTAAGATATGGGTGATCCATATCATAAAAAATAAAATTATCCGCACCCATTCTTATGATCTTGAAACGCGTTGGCACGTAATCTTTGGTTGTTGGCGTAAGAAAATACTTGTAGATATGGATCACACTATCCTTTGGATTGATATGAACTCTACCAACGGCAGGCCCAAAATATCCCATTTTAGCTGATTGTAAAATATCCCAATCATAAAACATTACCGTATCGGTTTGCTTGAGTTGGATCTTGGTTTTTTTTAATGCGGCTTTTTCCTCGTCTGAAAGTTCACTTACTAGTTTTAAATTAAACCCTCGGTACCTGAACTTGTTTGTTAAGGCTGTATCGGTATTATATAGCTTACCTTTCCCGTTCTTGCAAGCCATTAAACTATAGGTAGCACCGGTTGTTCTTAATACTTCGCAATTGATCTGGGCATTTGCATTAAATGCGAATAAAACAGAGAATAAAAGCATTAAATATTTCATGTTATTATTTTTTAAGTTTACCCCAAACCCCTAGTGGCAATTTTACGCCGCTTTTTGCAGATAAGAATAACTCACCAACAGTTAAATTAGATCTATTCTTGGTTGCATAAGGTTTTAATAAATTCTCAGGGATCATCGCTGAAAAACCCAAAGAATAAGCATTAAGTATCAACAAGTGTTTGTCTTTATCCAACAGCTGCAATACACTCTCCATCATTTCATGAATATTCTCTTCGAGTTTCCATTTCTCACCGTTTGGTCCATGCCCATATGCCGGAGGATCTAAAATAATTCCTTGATAAGAATTTCCACGTCGTATCTCTTTCTTTACAAATTTTAAAGCATCATCAATTAACCAGCGAATATTATCCAACTTAGATCGCTGCATATTGTCATTAGCCCAATTCACAACTTGTTTAATGCTATCCACATGAGTTACATCGGCACCGGCTGCTCTTGCGGCCAATGAAGCGCCTCCGGTGTAAGCAAATAAATTCAAGAATTTTGGTTTACTAAGAGGCGTTAAATGATCATAGATCACATCCCAATTAACTGCTTGTTCAGGAAAAACACCAACATGTTTAAAAGCGGTTAATCCAAGGCGCATTACAATTTCTTTTGCTTCTTTTGATCTTTGACCGCCGAGTTTATATTTAATTTCCCATTGATCGGGCATTCGTTTCAACATTTTCCAATCACCATTGCTAGATGACTTTGGCACAAACTTAACATGTGCTTGCTTTAACCAATCGGCTTCGCTATAAATTTTTGACCATAACGCTTGTGGCTCAGGGCGAATTGTTATATACTCTCCAAAGCGTTCCAGCTTTTCAAAATTGCCGCAATCAATGAGCTCGTAATCTTTCCAGTGTTGTGGGCTAAGTAATTCCATCACACAAAGAAAATCAAAAAGGCTTAAGGAATCGCTATACATGTAGTAATTAGTAAAGGCTAAATTGTTAATAAATGTATATTCAACTAAAACATGAGCTATTTAAAAGCCATATTTTTAATAAAATTTATACCATGTCAAAAAGTGGGGGTTCATCCTTTATAGCAATTGTTACTGTTTTTTTCTTTTGGGGATTTTTAGCAGCCTCAAATGGGATCTTTATTCCTTTTTGCAAAACACATTTTTCGCTTTCTCAATTTCAATCGCAATTAATAGATAGCGCATTTTACGGTGCCTATTTTATTGGTTCATTGCTTCTATACATTTTTTCACTTCAACTCAACAGCGACATCATTAATAAGATAGGTTATAAAAAAACAATTGTGTATGGCCTTTTGGTTTCCATCATTGGAGGACTTTGTATGATCCCCGCTGTTAACACTGGTTCGTTTGCATTTATTCTTGTGGCATTCTTTATCATAGCCTTGGGATTTTCGTTACAACAAACTTCGGCCAATCCTTTAGTGTTGAATATTGGCGATCCTTCAACAGGTTCACACCGTTTAAATTTTGCAGGAAGCATAAATTCCTTTGGCACAACAATTGGCCCCATCTTAATTAGTTTTGTTCTGTTCGGAAAGGCCATGGCATCTGCAGCCGATAAAGAAAGTGCTTCTATAACATCAATCAATATTTTATATGTTATTCTTGCTATCGCTTTTGGTGTAGCAGCTTTGATCTTAAATTTTACGCAAATTCCAAAGCTAAAGATAGAGGAAAGCGATAGCGCCATGAAAGTATTAAAGGCACCTTTGTTTTTTATCATTGGTACACTTGTGTTCTTGATCGGTGTGTTTCTATATTTTGGATTTACTGTGATGACCACAAATCAAAGTCAATTCCTGTTTCTTATTTCATTCGCGCTATTTCTTTTAGTGATCACATGTATACTATTGTTACAATACAAAAAAATAAAAAATGAAGATCGCCTTGAAACAAAACCATATCCTCAAGTACTTCTAGGAATGATAGCCATTTTTGTTTATGTAGGTGTAGAAGTTTCTATCCAAAGTAATTTAGGATCGCTGTTAAAGTTGCCTGAATTTGGCGGACTACAAGATTCGGAGATCAGTCCTTTTATTTCTCTCTACTGGGGAAGTTTGATGATAGGCCGATGGACAGGTTCTATTGGTGCATTTCAAATGAAACGTTCGTTAAACATAATTCTTACGATTGTTATACCATTTCTTGCACTTAGTCTTGTTTTATACATGAATCATTTAAGTGGTGCAGAAACAAGTAAATTCTTCACGTATGGCATTTGCGTTCTGCTTTTAATACTTGCTTTTTTTATGGGGCAACAAAAACCGGCATTAACTTTAATGATCTTTGGAACTCTTGGCACACTAGCTATGTTACTAGGATTATTTACAACGGGTACTTTAAGTGTTTACTCATTTTTAAGCGGTGGTTTATTTTGTTCGATCATGTGGCCATGCATTTTTTCTTTGGCAACCGCAGGTTTAGGAAAATACACAAGCCAAGCTTCAGGCTTTTTGATCATGATGATCTTGGGTGGTGCATTTATTCCACCAATGCAAGGATTATTGGCTGATAAAACAAACATACATATCTCGTATATCATTCCAGTATTTTGCTTTGCATTTTTAGCTTGGTACGCTTTCAAGATCAAAGGTATTTTAAAAGCTTCCGGAATTGATTATGATAATGCCGAGCAAACACAACATTAAATAAATAAAAAATAGATCGTATGAGTATCTTAACACAACCTTGGCCGTGGTATATAACCGGTCCTTTAATTGGCCTTATGATACCACTTTTGCTTTTGCTTGGGAATAAAGCATTTGGCATCTCCTCTTCGTTGCGACACATTTGCGCTGCGTGTATTCCAACTAACGTTAAATTTTTTAAATATGATTGGAAAGCCGAATCATGGAATTTGGTATTTGCATTAGGCATGATCATAGGAGGATGTATTGCCGGTGTGGTTTTCAAGAATCCAAATAATATTACCTTATCAGAAACAGCCGTTACAAGTATCAGTACATTGGGCATTACAAATTTTTCGGGATTAATTCCCACTGAAATTTTTAATTTCTCATCACTTCTTACACTCAAAGGTTTTATCTTGATCATAATTGGTGGGTTTATGATAGGTTTTGGAACTCGTTACGCCAATGGTTGCACTTCCGGCCACTCTATTATGGGAATGGCGAACTTGCAGTGGCCATCATTAGTTTCTACCTGTTGTTTTTTTGCCGGTGGTTTATTAATGACCTGGGTGATCCTTCCAATTATTATGAAACTGTAACATATACAAAATGAAAAATTTAAAATTCTTAGTGCTTGGTATTTTATTCGGATTTATTCTAATAAAAGGAGAAGTTATTTCTTGGTTTCGTATTCAAGAAATGTTCCGCTTTCAATCCTTTCATATGTATGGTGTTATTTGCTCAGCCATTGCAATTGGCATGATATCTATTTTGATCATCAAAAAATTTAACATCAAAACATTTTCAGGTGAAGAAATAAAAATAGCTCCAAAAGAATTCACTAAAGGGAATGTGATCGGCGGATTAATGTTTGGCCTTGGCTGGGCAATGACAGGTGCATGTCCAGGGCCTTTATACGCGTTAATTGGAAGTGGTTCGTTGATCGTTATTGTAGTATTACTAAGTGCGGTTTTTGGAACATACATTTATGGTGTGCTAAAGGATAAACTACCTCATTAATACTTCGTATACTCTACTCCATCTAAACTCATTTTCCAAACTAAGCCTGCTGTTGGATCCGACACTTCGTGAGGATATGCGTTAATTTTCCATTTTCGTTTTCCAATAATAAACTCATCTTTTCTCTTGTTCACTTTGGCTTCACCCATCTGCGTTTCATTTACTCTTCCATCATAGCCTTCATAATTAGCGTATCCACCGCCACCAATAGATAAATCGTAATACGCCACGGCGCCTACATTCTCCCATTCGCCGGAAAAATTTTTATCGGCCTTTATCACATTCTTTTTACAAGCCATTAAAAAAAGCGTTGCAAACACACACAGTAGTATTCCTAATTTTCTCATGTTACCAAATATATTAAAATACATTGAATTTTTTAATATACCTTCGTATCACATCATAAATTCAAAGAGAATGACCACACGCAGAAACTTTTTAAAATTCTCGGCACTAGCCGGTTCTTTATTTGCATTTAATAAAAATAAAGCCGCTAACATCATCGAGCAAAGCACAAAAGCAGTTCGAAAACCTATTGTGATCTCTACCTGGAATCATGGCTTGGCAGCAAATGATGGCGCATGGAAAGTTCTATCTGCAAACGGCACAGCGCTTGATGCCGTTGAAAAAGGTGTAATGGTAACTGAAGATGACCTTACTAATTTAAGTGTTGGCTTAGGTGGATTGCCTGATCGTGATGGTAATGTAACATTAGACGCAAGCATAATGGACGAAAAAGGAAGATGTGGCGGAGTTGCATTTTTAGAACGCATCAAACATCCTATTTCTGTAGCAAGAATGGTAATGGAAAAGACACCTCATGTTTTAATTGTTGGAAGTGGGGCACAAAAATTTGCAATTGAAAATGGTTTTAAATTAGAACCAAAAAAATTAACTGCAGAGGCCGAAAAAGCTTATAAAGAATGGTTAAAGAAAAGTGATTACAAACCAATGATGAATATTGAAAACCACGACACCATTGGTATGGTGGCTATGGATATGAATGGAAATTTATCCGGATCATGCACCACAAGCGGTTTGGCTTATAAAATGAACGGACGCGTTGGCGATTCTCCTATTATTGGAGCCGGAATGTATGTAGATAATGAAGTTGGTGCCGCATGTGCCACCGGTGTTGGCGAAACAGTATTGAGAATTTGCGGTTCGTATTTAGTTGTAGAATTAATGCGTCAAGGCCTTTCGCCTAAAGATGCCTGCAAAAAAGCGATTGAACGTTTAGTTTCAAAGAACCCAAATTACAAAGAGGCACAGGTTGGTTTCTTGGCGATCAACAAAAAAGGTGAACATGGCGCATTTGCTTTGCAAAAAGGATTTAATTATGCACTTGCCGATTCAACAGGCAATAAATTGTACGATTCGGAGTACTACTGCAAATAATGATCCTAGAAATAGCTTGTTTTAATGTTGAATCTTGTATCATTGCCGAAAAAGCTGGCGCACAACGCATAGAATTTTGCAATGACTACGAAAGTGGTGGACTTACCCCTTCCTTTCAGGATATTGCCAAGGTTCGTAAACTGATAAAGATCCCTGTTCATGTGATCATACGCTTTAAAAAGGAAGATGTCAAACAGATGGAAGAAGCCATTTGGTTTTGCAGAAAATTCAAAATTGACGGCGTTGTGTTTGGTGTACTAAAAGAAAACAACATCGACATTCTTTCTTGCGTGAAATTGGTTGAATTAGCAAGACCAATGAAATGCACTTTTCACCGTTACATTGACCGGTGTAATGATATTGATACAAGTGTTGAACAACTCATTGATATTGGGTTTGATAATGTACTTACATCCGGAGGAAAAGAAAATGCCGTTGATGGCATAGAAACAATAGCAAGATTACAAAAGAAATACGGCGATAAGATCAGCATCATTCCGGGAGGCGGAGTTAGATCACATAATGTTAAACTTATAAAGGAAAAAACCCAATGCCATACCTTCCATTCCTCAGCATTGCTTCAAAATAGCAAAAATGCTGATGAAACAGTTATAAAGGAATTATTGAATGCAATAAATTCGTAAATTCACAAGGTGAAATATTTGAAGCTATTTTCTTGTTTTCTTTTTTTGTATTCAAGTGCACAAACAAATCTTGCACTTGATGTAAATCCTTTTATTGGAACAGGTGGCCATGGCCATACATTTCCTGGCGCAGTTGCACCTTTTGGAATGGTACAATTAAGTCCGGATACAAGAAAAGACGGAAGTTGGGATGGCTGTAGTGGCTATCATTATAGTGATAGCATAATTTTCGGTTTTTCTCACACGCACTTAAGCGGCACAGGTGTGAGCGATTGGGGCGACATCTTAATTACGCCTGCCAACGAGAACAAAGGCGAAAACATTAATGCTTACGCTGCAAAATTTAGTCATAAAAATGAAACTGCGAATGCCGGCTATTATTCAGTAAAACTAAATAATGGTATAGAGGCAGAATTAACCGTAACAGATCGCGTTGGCATACACCGCTATAAATACAATGGTGATAAAGCATTTATTGCAATTGATCTTACTCATCGAGATAGACTTATTGATTGCAACTTAGAATTAGTTGATAGCATAACCATAAAAGGTTATAGGGTAAGTGAAGCTTGGGCAAAAGAACAACATTGTTACTTTACCATGAAATTAAGTAAACCGATCAAAACCATTTCTTACAAAAAGAGTAGTGCGTATCCTGTTTCAAGTAATATGGAAAGAAAAGAGATCATCCAGGGCGCAGTAATCGAGTTTGATAATAAAGATAAAAAACCTGTCATAATTAAAGTTGCTTTGTCAAATGTTGACAATGTAGGCTCAGCTAAAAATTTGCAAGCAGAGGCAACAGTTTGGGATTTTGACGCTTATAGAAAACAATCAGAGAAAAAATGGAATAAACAATTATCAAAGATCAGCATCAACGAACCTGATCAAAATAAAAAGACCATTTTTTACAGCGCATTGTATCACTGCTTCATTCATCCAAGTTTGGATATGGATACCGATGGGAGATATCATGGCAGAGACAACACTATACATTCAGCAAATAATTATACACACTATAACGTATTCTCACTTTGGGATACCTACCGGGCGCTCCATCCGCTATTTACAATTATTGAACAAAAACGCACCAACGATTTTATAAATACGTTTTACAATCAATATTTAGAGGGGAAAAAACTACCCGTGTGGGAATTATCCTCTAATGAAACCAATTGCATGATCGGCTATCATTCTGTGTCTGTGATCACAGACGCTTTTATGAAAGGGATCAAAGGGTTTGATACAGTTGCGATATACAAGGCCATGAAAGATGCAGCCACCACTGAAGAATTTGGGATCAAGAAATTTTATAATAAAAAATTCCTTGAAATAAATGATCAAAGCGAAAGTGTTTCTAAATCCTTAGAATACGCATACGACAATTGGTGTATAGCGCAAATGGGTTATCGCTTTAAAGATAAAGACGTTCAGCAATTACTACGATCAGCACAAGCATACAAAAATCTGTTCGATGCCAGCACAGGATTTATGCGTCCTCGTATAAATGGTAATTGGTATTCTCCATTTTCCCCTACCGAAATAAACAATCATTACACAGAAGGAAATAGTTGGCACTACTCTTTTTATGTGCCACACGATATCTCCGGACTGATCAAACTTCATGGAGGCGATGCAAAATTTGAAACGAAATTAGATGAGTTATTTACAACCAAGGCAAAAAACACGGGCCGCGATCAGGCCGATGTAACCGGTTTGATTGGTCAATACGCCCACGGAAATGAACCGAGTCATCATTCACCATTCCTTTATCATTATATTGGCAAACCAGAAAAAACAACAAAACAAGTTAATTCTATTCTTGAACAATTCTATAAAAACTCTCCGGATGGCTTGGTTGGCAACGATGATTGTGGTCAAATGAGTGCCTGGTATGTTTTAAGTTCTTTAGGCATGTATCAGATTTGTCCCGGCAACCCGCAATTTGTTTTGTTCAAACCTCAATACAAGGAAGCAACATTGAATTTTGAGAACGGAAAAAATTGTCGCATTGAATCAGAGCCAGGTAGTTCGGCCGCGGTTACCGGAATAAACATTAATGGAACTCCAGCTCTAAGTGCTTATATTAATTATAACAAACTGATAGAAGGTGGCAACATTACATTTGAGTATAAACAAATGTCGGCCATCAATAATACTTTTGGGTCTACAAGCAGGCCAAGCTCTGGCTTAACTGAATATCCTATCAGTCCGTCACCCATTATTTTTTACAAAAGCAAAACATTTACAACTGTTCAACCAGTAGTCATCAAACCAATTAACGAAAAAGGTCAGAAGATCTTTTATACAACAAATGGCGCAACAGTTACAAAACGCTCAACAGCCTACACCAAACCATTTTTAGTTAGCAATTCTTCCCAAATAAAAGTGAAGGCGTATGGCACAAGCGATAGCAGTGAAATTGTTGCCAACCTTTTTAAAACAAATACAAAACAATTGGTTAAACTAAAATCCAAGGCAAATCCACAATACTCTGCCGAAGGTCCGCAATCTTTAGTTGATGGTGTGTGTGGCGATACAGATTGGAGAAAAGGCGACTGGATGGGATTCCAAGGACAGGATTTTGAATGTGTGATAGAAAACAAAGACAATAAGCCAATAACTATAATTACCGCTAGCTTTTTACAAGACACAAGATCTTGGATCGTTTTTCCTAGATCGCTTACGGTTTATACTTCCAAAGATGGAATTACATTTAAAGAAGAAGGGACCGTAAAGACAATGGTAGGCATTAAGGATCTGACAACTCAAACGCAGGAATTAAGTATTTACCTTAAAGATCCAAGACCTGTTAAGTACGTAAAAATAATAGCTAAAAATTTCGGACAGTTGCCGGAGTGGCATGAAGGTAAAGGAGGCGAAACATTCATTTTTATTGACGAAATAGATCTACACCAATGAAAAAACTAAATCAACTTACACTTTTAATTGTTGCGATTTCCTTTGCATCTTGCACGCTATTTAAAAAAGAAATACCAAAACCGGTTGTTGTAAAAATTGTAGCTCCTGAGAATTTCTTAACAGTAAACATCAGTGCCAGCTACTCTAAATATGTTGATGCCAATGCGCAAAACAGTTATCAAACAAAATTCATTGAAAATCTTATTTCAGAAGGTAAACTAACTCATAATATCACCATAGATAACGAAACCGCTTCTCCAAATTATATTGTACAAGTTACAAATTTAACCATCACTGAAAGTGATTTTAGCCAAACGGTAAGCGACGCAAAATCCGAATTCAATGGTAAAACCTTTTACCTGAATAAAGTTGAAGCGAGTTGTGATGTGGTTTGCATTGACGCAAAAACGAATAAGCAAATAGGATTCGGATGTGGAAACGTTAAATCCAGACAAGAAAAAGTTAAAAATAATCGAAGCCTGGGTGATCTTGTTAGTGGCTCAAATAAAGATCACAGCACCTATAGGGAGAAGACCTTAAGAAATGATATTGCCTTAGACCTTGCGGGCGACGTTGGCAGAAGAGTTTGGGTACCTATTACTAAACGCATAAGAAAATCTCTTAAAAAATAATAAGTTCGCAATACATAGCCCAAATTTAGCTTAACTTTGTAAGCACTAATGTCTCAAAATTTTAAATATTGCAATAGCTTAACCACCTTTTCCCGTTTTATTACTCGCGAAGTAAAAATTGGTGAATTATTGTTGGGTGGTGCAAATCCCATTCGCATTCAGAGTATGACCACCACCGACACAATGGATACAAAAGCAACAGTTGCTCAAAGTATTCGCATGATCGAAGCGGGTTGCGAATTGGTTCGTATTACGGCACCAAGTATGAACGAAGCAAAAAACCTAGAACTGATCAAAAAAGAGATACGTGCTGCAGGTTTTAATACGCCTATTGTTGCCGATATTCATTTTACACCTAATGCCGCCGAAATGGCTGCGCGTTTGATAGAAAAAGTTCGGGTGAATCCGGGTAATTATGCAGACAAGAAAAAGTTTGAGACCATAGATTATTCAGATGCAGGTTACGAAGCAGAATTAGAAAGAATACGCCAACGATTTACCCCACTTGTGAAAATTTGCAAGGAATACGGAACTGCGATGCGAATTGGAACAAACCATGGCTCGTTAAGCGATCGAATTATGAGTCGTTACGGCGATTCGCCATTAGGAATGGTAGAGAGTGCCTTGGAATTTGTTCGCATTTGTGAAGAAAATGATTATCGAGAGATCGTTATCTCTATGAAAGCAAGTAATACACAAGTAATGGTGCAGGCTTATCGTTTGTTGGTTAATAAAATGATAGAGACCAATAGAAATTATCCATTACACTTGGGTGTTACTGAAGCAGGCGACGGAGAAGATGGAAGGATAAAATCAGCAGTTGGTATTGGTACGTTACTAGAGGATGGATTGGGAGATACCATTCGTGTTTCATTAACTGAAGAACCGGAATTTGAGATTCCAGTTGCAAAACATTTAGCGGATCGCTATTCTGATCGTAAAAAAGATACAGGCATAAAAAACCTCGAAGGTGAATTACCTTATAATCCTTTTGAATACAATCGTCATAAAACACATCATGTCATAAATATTGGCGAACATAACGTACCTCGCGTTATAGCAGATTATAGTGCTAAAGAAGAGATCACAGCGGCTTCGCTTTTTCCTATTGGATATAATTATTCAGTTCCTTTAGATAAGTGGAATTTGAGTGATATGGCCGTTGATTATATTTATGCCGGAGATAATTCAATTGATTTTGAAATTCCAGGAACCCTTGGTGTGATATACAATAGCGAACATTGGTTAAAGCATAAATCACAAGAGAGAGCATATCCATTATTTTGTGGAGAGGAATATTTTAAAAGTAAAGAACGCTCCTCTTACTTGAATTTTGTAGTTGCTGATCATACTGTTTTAAATTCTGACTTTATCGCGAAAATAAGAACCGAGAAAAATTGCGTGTTGATCCTCGACTCTTTTAACGAATTAGCAATGGCAGATCTACGTCGTATGATGATAGATCTTAAAAATGCGAAATGCGAAACACCGGTTATTTTTAAATTCAACTACAACAAACTTTCTGAAGAGCAATTTCAATTGCACAGCAGTACCGATGCCGGCGCCTTATTACTTGATGGCATGGGTGATGGTATTTGGATCAAACAAAATGACTGCGTGAATTTACAAACACTAAACTCAACGCAATTCGGAATTCTTCAGGCTACTCGAACACGCATAAGCAAAACAGAATACATCAGTTGCCCAAGTTGTGGACGAACATTATTTGATCTTCAAGAAACAACCCAAAAGATACGCGAACGCACAGATCATTTAAAAGGTGTTAAGATCGGTATAATGGGCTGCATTGTAAATGGCCCCGGAGAAATGGCAGATGCAGATTATGGTTATGTTGGAACCGGCCCCGGCAAGATCAGCCTTTACAAAGGCAAAGAGGTGGTGAAGAAAAATGTTACAAGCGAAACCGCGGTTGACGAACTAATTGCACTGATCAAAGAAAACGGCGATTGGATCGAAAGACTTCCTAAAAATTAATTATCTCTAATTTCTATAAGATAATTTTGAAACGAAATTTATATACACTCTTTATTTTTATCTCTTCTTTACTTTGTTATTCGCAGACTTTAAGTGTACAATTCTTTAAAGCAGACCAGGAATGCAATAAGGGTTCGGCAGGCATTCAAATATTAAGCGGCAAACAACCGGTCACAATTAATTGGAGTACTGGTGTTACAAATAACAGTTCTATTTCTGACCTTAATGCCGGTGATTACTCCGTTACAGTAAAAGATTCGGCACAAAAAGACACGGTGATCAATTTTAAGATCGAAAAATTGGAATGCAAGGTAATTATAGCAAATCATTTTACTCCAAACGGCGACAATTACAATGATACATGGAGTATCAATCAAACAACTTTTTACCCAGAGTTTGAATTATATGTTTTTAATAAATGGGGTCAACAAGTTCATTCGCAAAAAGGTACTTACACTCCTTGGGACGGCGGTAACCATGCCGACGGAACCTATTACTATGTTTTTTATTACAAGGGAAGTGACAAAAATAAATTCCAAAAAGGTGATGTAACGATATTAAGGTGAAGAAGTTTTTTTACATATCATTTTTACTAATAACGCAACTAAGTGCTCAGCAATTACCTCAGTATACTCAATTTATCTTTAATAAAACCGGATACAACCCGGCGGCAGGAGGCACTTCGCTTCTCGCCCCTACCGAAATTATTTTTGGAGCCCGCACACAGTGGATAGGCGTAAATAACAATCCAAAACTTGCATTTTTAAATGTGCACTATACATTCATTCCTAAAAGAGCGTATAAAAATTGGCACAGTGTTGGTGTTTATTTTGATCAAGATAGAAATGGAGCCTTTATTGACAATAGTATTTATGCTTGTTACGCTTTTCATTTACTTGTAACAAAAAAAACAGAAATGTCGGTTGGAGTTTTTGCCGGCGCTAAACAATTTTATATTAACAGTACTATTTTAGATCGAAACGATCCTGCAGTTGCCGCCTCAGCGAGGTCGTTCTTTGCATACCCAGATGTAGTGCCCGGAATTCGGATCAATAACAAAAAATTCTTTGCCGACTTAAGTTTTTGGCAAGTATCGATCTTAAAACAAAAAGGCTATTTTTCTTCCAAACAAATTGGCTCTCCAAGTCTTTTGCCACCGCACTATATTTTTAGTATTGGAAGAAAATTCAAACTACCGCTCGAAAATAAGTTGTTAGTTGCTTTGAATGTAAGGGGTAGTTACAAAAGCATTCCAAACTTTGAATTGAATGTGATGAATTATTGGTACAAACGTTTCGCTTATGGCTTAAGCATTCGAGGGAAAAATTTCATTTGCGGAATTTTTCAAGTTCGTGTTATAAATAATTTGGTAATGGGTTTTGCCTATGACATGTCCATCAACAAAATGTCGAAACCTGCTTTGAATAGCGCCGAGATCATGATCGGTGTTTCACCCGTTTTTGGAACCACAGGTGAGCGAAAATCTAAATCTGCGGTGGATGATTGTTCGTTCTAAATTCTATTTCCTTTAATTAAACAGATATTAGTTTAATATTGTGCGGGAGGGGTTTTCCCTAATTAAAAAGTTCGTTTTGTATGCGTATGCTTTCTTCGTGTAATAGTTGGCAAAGTTTTTCAATGTGTCCGCGCGAAATTCCTTTCTTATCGGCCCATTGAGCGCGCGTTTTTAATATCTCTTGCCATCTCTCCAATTGAAATACAGTAATGTTGTGATCTTTTTTATAGTTTGCAATTGAACGGATCACATCCTCACGTTTTTGAATGATATCCAACATACTTTCATCTATCTCATCAATCAACTTTCTAAATTCATCTAACTGTTCTTTGTAACCTTTATTAACCGATTGGTCCGCTCTTACTGTAAGTGAATTCAATAGTGCCTGCAAAGCTTCAGGGGTTAACTGTTGTTTTGCATCACTTAATGCTTTATCAGGATCAATGTGACTTTCGATCATCAAACCATCCATGCCAATATTCAAAGCATGCTGCGCAACTTCTTGTATGAGTTCTCGTGTGCCTGCAATATGACTTGGATCGCAAATGATCGG
>Ga0068872_10000877_pt1 | contig 24673 bp, 20 predicted proteins | sample NOAtaG_7_FD_66441 | JGI IMG/M metagenome (GOLD analysis project Ga0068872, IMG submission 66441) | Freshwater lake microbial communities from Lake Erie, under a cyanobacterial bloom - NOAA_Erie_Diel1S_2200h metaG | ecosystem: Environmental > Aquatic > Freshwater > Lake | place: USA: Ohio, Lake...
GCATAGCCAACCTGTAGATCGGGGCATAGCCCCTGTATAATACCTGCCATTTCGGGCAGACCGGCTACACGGTTATAAATAAAGAATACCTGGCCGCCCCGTTCAGACTCAAAATAGATGGCCTCCCGCACGGCATCCTCGTTGTAGACCAGCACTTCGGTCTGGATGGGTTGTCGATTAGAGGGCGGGGTGTTGATGATGCTCAGATCGCGCGCGCCCATCAACGAGAACTGCAACGTGCGTGGAATGGGTGTAGCCGTTAGGGTCAGACAATCCACTACGGTACGTAGCTCCTTGATCTTCTCTTTATGGGCCACGCCGAACTTTTGCTCTTCATCGATGACCAACAGACCCAGGTCCTTGAATTTTACATCCTTGGCCAAGAGTCCATGCGTACCGATGATGATATCTATCTTGCCTTCTTTCAATGAGGCGAGCGTCTGCTTTTTTTCTTTGGCCGACTTAAAGCGATTAATATAATCGACCGTAACTGGAAAGTCCTTCAAACGATCCTTGAAGGTCTTATAATGCTGAAAGGCCAATATAGTGGTTGGTACCAGAATAGCGGCCTGCTTGCCATCCACACAGGTCTTGAAAGCAGCGCGGATCGCCACTTCGGTTTTTCCGAATCCTACATCTCCACACACCAGACGGTCCATGGGCGAAGCGGACTCCATATCTTTTTTGACATCGGCGGTTGCCCTGCTTTGGTCGGGCGTATCCTCGTAAATAAAAGAGGCCTCGAGTTCGTGCTGCAGGTAATTATCGGGAGAGTGACTAAACCCTTGCTGGGCTTTACGGCTGGCATACAGAGCGATCAGGTCGACTGCGATCTCCTTGACCTTGGTCTTGGTCTTTTCCTTTAACCGATTCCATACATCTGAGCCAAGTTTGTTGATCTTGGGAACCGCACCTTCTTTTCCCGAGTACTTGGCGATCTTATGCAGACTATTGATGTTCACATACAGAATATCCGAATCTCGATAGACCAACCGTACGGCCTCTTGCCAGCGCCCATTCACTTCTATTTTTTGTAGCCCGCTAAAGACACCGACCCCATGATCGATGTGGGTCACAAAATCACCCGGCTGCAACTCGCGAAGCGTGCGAAGGGTAAGGGCCTTGTTCTTACTATAGGCCTGTTTGACCTTGTACTTGTGATACCGCTGAAAGATCTGGTGGTCGGTATAACAAATCAATTTTAGATCATGATCGATGAATCCTTCGTGGATGGCTTGGGTGTGGGGATGAAAGACCACCCCGGCCGCGAGATCATCAAAGATGGATTGCAATCGATCGAGCTGCTTGGCACTATCCGAAAAAATATGCAATTGATATTGTTTGGCCTCCCCCTCTTTTAAGTCAGCAATCAAACGCTCGAATTGACGATTAAAGGAAGGTTGCCCTTTAGTAGTATGTTCAATGACGAAAGCCGATCGCATGCCCTTTTTGTCAACGCTATTGGCAGGACCAGATGCCTCTTTGGCGTTGCTTGATCGAGCATCGATTATTTCGCTGCCTCCCCAACAGATCAATGACCGGTGGGTAAGCGCTTCGCTGAACGCTGCGGGTCCAATGATCTGCTCCGCCGCTACCGGCTGTGTCCACTTTTCTTCACCCTCCTCTTGCTCGGCGGCCGGCACAGATTGCGCTTCGACCATCTTACTAAAATGCTTGAACGACTCCTGGTTATCAGCGATTCGATCGATACAGAAAGTCTGATCTTGTATCCACACCAAGGTATTGTCGGGTAAAAAATCGAGTAAGGCGATTTGATGCTCAGACCCTGTCTGTGTATCGATGCGAGGAATGATGCTGACCTGAGAGAGTTTTCGTTCGCTGAGCTGCGTCTCCGGATCTACGATACGGATCGAATCTACTTCGTGACCAAAAAGCTCAATGCGGTAAGGTTTATCGTTGCCAATGGAGTAGATATCCAAGATACCGCCACGAACGGCAAATTGTCCGGGCTCATACACAAAATCGACGCGATCGAAACCATACTCGCTCAGTTGCAACAGCAAGGCCGGAACATCTAAAGAGACACCGGTCTTTATAGAAATGATACGGGAGGAAAGCAATTCGGGTACTACCACTTTCTCGGCTACTGCCTCGGGGTAACTGACCAGGATTTTTTTGCGCAAGCCTCCCGTTGCATCGACTCGTTCTGCCAGGCGGGTAAGCGCCTCTGTCCGCAGCATGACATGCGAGGGATTGAGCAGCTGAAAGTTCTTGTTGTTCTTGAATGAAGAGGGAAAGTAAAAACAATCCAGGGCCTGCGTTAGGCTTTCAAGCGTATTGTGAAAATAGGCAGCCTCCTCGGCATCATTACAGATTATCAGATGATTATAGGAGGAAAGTTTGTCTTCTTGTATCGCTGCAGCGATAACAAAAGCTGCTGATGACCCCTGCAAGCCCTCGAGAACGACCAGTTGTGCGGTAGACATGGTAAGCCTGTCCGTCAATTGAAAATGACGGGGGGTGTTACTGTATGCGGCCAACAAATCCTTAACATCCATGTCTGCGATCCGCAAAGATAGCCCGATTATTTTATTATCTTTAGTTCAAACAAGTCTATGGCTTTGTTACCGTGGCAAAAAGGTGTCATCATCAAAACAGAGGACTGTAGTCCCTCTACGCGCCGGTTTTGGATACAGCTTCCGGAACTGGAGCGTTTTGACTTTAAGCCCGGACAATTCGTTACGCTTGACCTGCCCATTCACGAAAAACCCAATAAACGCTGGCGAAGTTATTCCATCGCGTCTTGGCCCGATGGCAGCAATGTATTCGAGCTGGTGATCGTAAAAGTAGAGAACGGACTGGGCACTACCTATCTTTTCAATGAGGCCCTTGTAGGCACCGAGCTCACGCTTCGGGGAGCACTGGGCGTATTTACGTTACCTGAGGAGCTCGACAAGGAATTACTGCTTATTTGTACCGGTACCGGTATTGCTCCCTTTAGAAGCATGGTGCATCATTTGGCCAATCATCATCTTGCTTTTAATAAAGTGCACCTGATCTTTGGAGCCCGCACCCAGGCAGATCTACTCTACTATGAAGAATTAAAAGCACTCGAGGCACGGCTGCCGGGCTTTCATTATCATCCCACTCTTTCGCGCGAAACCTGGAGTGGTCGTAAGGGGTATGTACACCCTGTCTATCAAGAGATCTGTGCGTCGCATCCTCCCGCCCACTTTTACCTTTGTGGCTGGAAGAATATGATCGACGAGGCCATCGCCACCATCAAGGGAATGGGATACGACCGCAAGAGTATTCACCAGGAGATTTACGGATAAAGCAACCGATTGTTGCTAACTTTGGCGCGATTTATCAATTATTGCTGCCATGCCTATAAAAACCATCATTGAGCCCTTTCGCATCAAGTCGGTCGAACCAATCTATTTTAATAGCAAAGAGGAGCGACTCAAGATTTTACACGAGGCACATTACAATGTTTTTACCATAGCCTCGCGTCAGGTACTAATCGATCTGCTCACCGATAGCGGTACTTCTGCCATGAGCAGTCGTCAATGGGGCGGTATCATGGAAGGCGATGAATCGTATGCGGGTAGCCCAAGTTTTTACCGCTTCGAAGACATGGTCAAACGCATTACCGGAATGCCCTTTATAATTCCGACCCATCAGGGAAGGGCCTCAGAGAAGATCTTATTTTCTGCCGTAGGTGGAAAAGGAAAGTATTTTATCAGCAATACCTTATTTGATACTACGCGCGCCAACATTGAATTCTCCGGTGCAGAAGGAATCGATCTCATCTGCCCAGAAGGAAAAGACCCGCTAGTGCCGGCCCCCTTCAAAGGCAACATGAATGTGGAGGCCTTGGAACCCACGATTCTCGAAAAGGGCATCGCCAACATTCCCATGGTCATCATTACCGTCACCAATAACTCCGGTGGAGGACAACCCGTGAGTATGGCCAATATTAAGGCGGTAAGTTCTATTTGTAAGAAACATGGTATTCCTTTATTTATCGATGCCTGTCGTTTTGCAGAGAACGCCTACTTTATCAAAAAAAGAGAGGCCGGTTACGCTGATCGCTCCATTGAATCGATCGCACAAGAAATGTTCTCGTATGCCCAGGGCGCTACCATGAGCGCCAAAAAAGATGCTTTTGCCAACATAGGAGGCTTTCTTTCGCTGCACGACGAGAAACTGGCGCTGGACTGCCGCAACCTGTTGATCATAACCGAAGGCTTTCCAACCTATGGCGGATTGGCCGGCCGCGACCTGGAGGCAATTGCCATTGGCCTTGAGGAAGTAATGGACGAAAATTATCTGCAGTACCGGATACGCAGTATGGAATACTTGACCGAGAAGTTAATGACGGCCGGAGTTCCGGTCATGCAACCTGCAGGTGGGCATGCGGTTTACTTGGATGCAAAAGCGTTTCTGCCTCATATTCCCGTTGATCAATATCCCGGGCAAGCCTTGGTATGCGCCCTTTACACAGAAGGTGGCATTCGTACCGTAGAGATCGGTTCGCTCATGTTCGGCAAATATGATGCGAGCGGAAAATTGATACCGGCTCCCCTCGAATTGGTACGTTTAGCGATTCCACGCCGCGTGTATACGCAAAGCCATATCGACTATGTAGCCGAAGTGATCATAGAGGTCTATCAAAAAAGAAACGAAATAAAAGGACTTTGTATTACCGAGGAGGCTCCTTTACTTCGCCACTTTACGGCAAAGCTCAAGCCTTGCTGACGCCAGAAAAGTCCCTCTGTCTATAACGCTGTAGCAAACGCTATAAGGCTTCGTTGACCAAATCCCTTAGACGGGCAATGGGCACGCGCTCTTGCTGCATGGAATCGCGATGACGGATGGTGACGGTCTGATCTTCTTTAGTTTGATAATCGACCGTAACGCAAAAAGGAGTTCCCAGGGCATCCATACGACGATACCGCTTACCGATGGAGTCTTTTTCTTCGTAAAAACAGCGAAAATCTTGTTTGCACGTATTGATGATATCCAGCGCGATCTCGGGAAGACCATCTTTTTTATTGAGCGGCAATACGGCCATCTTGATGGGGGCCAGCTTAGGGGGAAACTTAAGCACAACCCTGCTGTCTTGCTTATCGGGCGTACTTAAGTCTTGCTCCTGGTACGCATGAGAAAGTACGGCCAAGAACATCCTGTCAAGCCCAATGGAAGTTTCGACCACATAGGGAATATAGTTGCCATAGGGCTTACCCGTAGCAGGATCGACATCGTTATCGAAATATTGCTGTTTCTTTTTGCTGTACTCCTGGTGTTGCCGCAGGTCAAAATCCGTGCGGCTATGAATTCCCTCTAGTTCTTTGAAACCAATAGGAAAATCAAACTCAATATCGCAGGCCGCATCGGCGTAATGGGCCAGCTTGATGTGGTCGTGATAGCGATACTTTTCGGCCGGTAGGCCTAAGGCGAGGTGCCACTGCAGGCGCTGTTCCTTCCAATACGCGTACCACTGCTGCTGGGTTCCGGGCCGAACAAAGAACTGCATTTCCATTTGCTCGAACTCACGCATTCTAAAGACGAACTGACGAGCCACAATCTCGTTACGAAAAGCTTTTCCGACCTGGGCAATACCAAAGGGCACTTTCATTCGACCGGTCTTTTGCACATTGAGGAAATTCACAAAAATTCCCTGAGCGGTCTCAGGACGCAGGTACACTTTATTATCTTCCTCACCACTGGTAGCCCCAAATTCGGTGGCGAACATCAGGTTGAACTGACGAATGTCGGTCCAGTTGCAGGTACCGCTGACAGCACAGTTGATGCGATTTTCTTCGATCAGTTTTTTTAGCCCCGTAAAATCATCGGCCGCCAGCAGGCTCTCCATGGCGGTTACCAGTGAAGCCGCCTCTTTTTCTTTTCCGGCTGCTTTGAGCGTTTCGGCATGGGCCTCTACCAAATGATCGACCCGATAACGCTTGTTGCTATCGCGGTTATCGATCATCGGGTCGTTGAAATTGTCGACGTGGCCACTGGCTTTCCAGGTGGTAGGGTGCATAAAGATCGCCGCATCAATACCCACTACGTCGTCTCGCAGCTGGGTCATGCTCTTCCACCAATGGTCTTTGATGTTCTTTTTCAGCTCGCTGCCCATCTGGCCGTAATCATACACTGCCTGCAGTCCATCATAGATCTCACTGCTGGGAAATATAAATCCGTACTCCTTGGCATGCGAAATGATCGCCTGAAACAGTTGGGTATCGTTGGCCATAGGCTGCAAATATAAACCCTAACGGGTTAGTGTAACTTTTGGTTGTTATGATGCCGGTCTTTATCGCGGGTTGTTTTTTTCTCTATGCTCTGTTGCAGGGCTTGGGTCAGATCGACACCTGTCTGGTTGGCGATGCAGAGCAGCACCCAGAGTATGTCGGCCAATTCTTCTGATAACTCTTTCTTGGTATCGGAGGGCTTGAAACTTTGATCGCCGTATTGACGGGCCATCAGCCGCGCCAGCTCTCCTACTTCCTCTGTCAAAATGGCCATATTGGTCAGCTCGCTAAAGTAGCGAACACCGTAGGTATGGATCCACTGGTCCACCTGTTGTTGGGCTTCTTGAATCGTCATGTAATTGGTTTAGTCCTATACTAGGGTTTATTATCCTTATTAGTTGATCTTACTCTTTATTCTTGGTGTCGAACCAGATGGTAACGGGGCCGTCGTTGCAAAGCCTCACCTTCATATCGGCGCCAAATACACCGGTCTTTAAGCGAGGACCCAGCTCCGTGCGTAACCTGGCGATCATCTGCTCGTAGAGTAGCACCGCTTGCTCAGGTCGCGCCGCTTTTATGAACGAAGGCCGATTACCTTTTTTAGTAGCCGCCTGCAAGGTAAACTGGCTGATGAGCAAGATCTCGCCATTTATCTCTTGCAACGATCGATTTAGTTGACCGCTCTCGTCATTAAATATGCGGAGTTGCACAATTTTTGAGGCCAGCCAGTCGATATCTTCTTGCTGATCGGCCGATTCGATACCAAGCAGCACCAGCAAGCCCGGACCCACGGCCGCATGCACGGCTGTTGCGATAGTTACCGAAGCCTCGCTGACACGCTGAACGACCGCTCGCATAAATAAGTTAAATTTGATAGTGGTAAAAGTACAAATGAATTTTGAGCCCCTCATAAAGGAGATCCGGATCACGACCAGCCGAAGCGGCGGCAAAGGGGGGCAGAATGTCAACAAGGTAGAGACCGCTGTGCTGGCCTCCCTAGACCTGAACCAAACAAAAGCACTGACCCCCTCACAGATCGCCCTGGTCAGAGAAAAACTAACGAACCGGATCAATGAGGCCGGATGCCTGCTGGTCAAGTGCCAGACTCACCGCACCCAGTTGGCCAATAAAGAAGAAGCCCTTAGAAAAATAAAGCAACTGATCTCCGGGGCACTGAAACGAAAGAAACTGCGCATCGCCACGGCGGTTCCCAAAGGGGTTCATGAAAAAAGAATTGAACAAAAAAAACAGCGTAGCGCCGTCAAACTAAACAGAAAAAGACCCAGAGGTCCTTTTGAGGAATAGGAAAAGTAATGAAAAGGCCATTGTTCTCATTGATCGCTTTACTGATGCTTGCCGCGGGAATACCTCGGCTGCTGAGCAGCTGTAACAAAGCCGTTGAGCTACGCACACTGACCCCTTACTCATTGCCAGTGCCACCGGGATTTCCCGCACCGCTGTACAACAACAGCGAGAACCCATTGAGCCTGGAGGGCGTTGAACTAGGGCGTCGCCTGTTTTACGAAAAAAAATTATCTATCGACAATCAGCACCCTTGTTCATCTTGTCACGAGCAACTGTCTTCTTTTGGCACCTTTGAGCACGACCGCAGCCATGGTGTCAACAACTCACATACACTCCGTAATGCTCCAGTGCTCGTAAACCTGGCCTGGGCACCTTATTTTCATTGGGATGGACAATTTCAAACCCTGGAACTAGAAGCCACCCACCCGATTACCGGCGACCACGAAATGGGCGAGACCTTTCCCAATATCATCAGAAAATTAGAGGCAGACCCCTCTTATAAAAAAGATTTTCAGACCGTCTTTAAGACCTCCTCTATTGAGCCGCTACAAATTGTAAAAGCCCTTGCACAATTTACAGCCACCATGGTCAGCGCAAACAGTCGATACGATCAATTCAAAAAAGGGCTTACCACCTTTAACAGCCAGGAGCAAGCAGGCTATCAGCTGTTCTTACAACACTGCAACAGTTGTCACCGTGAACCGCTGTTTACCGATCATAGCTTCAGAAATATCGGACTACCGGTAGATCTCGCCCTGAATGATCTGGGAAGGATGCGAATTACTTTTTTAAGCAGCGATTCCATTAAGTTCAAAGTACCAACGCTGCGCAACTGCTATTTATCGTCGAACTATATGCACGACGGACGTTTCATATCGATACAGCAGTGCATTAACCATTATCGCTTTCAGGTACAGCCCGGCCCCACGCTAGATCCTCTATTGCAACAGGGTATTTCGATGAGTAACCAACAGGCCGATCAATTGATGGCCTTTTTAAAGACGCTGACCGACTCTAGTTTTGTAACTGACCGGCGTTTGGCACGGCCGGAATAACTCGTCTTGACTTTAACACCTCGAGGCCCTCTTTTTTAGCAGCGATCTCGTTCTCGGTATCGCGTTGTGACTGTTTGTTCAATTCCAATTTGCGCTCCAGTTCGGCCTGGTCTTTTTTTAGTGATTCAAGTTTTTTCTCGGCCTTTACGATGGCTTCCTCTTGTGCCTTGATATCGAGCTCGAGACTTTCTGCCAGCACGTCGGGATTGAGACCACGTAAAAAATCTTTTATCCGCTCGGCACGTGATTCACTAACGGAACGACCCAGTGCCTCACCCCCTTGCGTAACGACCAATGTCAATAAAGCGTCTTCGCTTCCTTTACGGCTGCGGCTTTCTACTCGTACCAAAAAATCGGCCTGCCCTTCGGTGATGTCCGGCATGATAGCGCCGGCAAAAACTTTGTACCCTTTGTCCTTGTTGAGAATGCCCTTCTCCTCCCGTGGACGATAACCCAATTTGGCAAATCGCTTTACAATAGCATTTTCAACGGCCGCAGCGGGATAATTGAACTCCGCAATAAAGGCGGCCATTTTCTTTTTATCGTACTCAGCAGTACCCTCATAGACCTGCGCCCATAGCGAGGACTGCGCAACCCCAACAAACAGTAAAAGCAGTAGATAGTTTTTCATAGCATTCAAATTGTTGCCTAAAGATACTGCACCGCAACGCACAGAACCGCTATCTTTATGCAAAACATTTTGGCAGTGAGCGGTATCAAGAAACTGGCAGGACAAACCCTCTGGTACGGACTACCCGGAGTAACCAGCCGTTTTTTGGGTTACTTGATGAATCTGAGTCTGCCGTTGATCTTTAAGGAACCTGCCATCACGGCCGATCTGACCTTGGTCTACGCCACTGTTGCTTTTTTAAACATTATTTATACCTATGGGCTCGAGACGGCCTACTTTCGTTTCTCGACCACCGAAGACCGAGACCGTCTGTACAATACCCTCTCCGTGGCATTGCTTTTTTCATCGCTTCTTTTCAGTGCCATCCTTTGGTCGATGCAAGACCAGCTAGCCACATGGGGGCGCCTCGATAACCACACCGAATACATTCGCTGGATGATCGGAATCTTAGGGCTGGATGCACTGTCGACCTTGGCGTTTGCCAAACTGCGGCAAGAAGATCGCCCGCGACGATACGCGTTGGCCAAAATGGCCTCGGTGTTCGTCAATATTGTGGTGGTGATCGTTTTTATTGGCATCATTCCCCGCTACCTGCAAGCACATCCGCAATCACTCCTGGGTGCTCTCTATCCCTCCCAAGAGAGCGGGATCGTGTGGTTTTTGATAGGAAATTTTTTCGGAAGTCTGTTTTCGCTGCTGCTGCTTGGCAAAGAGTGGTTGTCCGTTCGATTTTATTTTGATGGGGCTCTTTTTAAAAAAGTAATGCGTTATGCATGGCCACTGGTATTGGTAGGGATGGGAGGCATCGCCAATGATATGCTGAGCCGATTACTGTACCAATTTGTGGTCGACCTTCCGGTAGAAGAGGCCAAGCATCAACTGGGTGTGTTCGGCAATATCGTTAGGCTCTCCATTGTGATCACCATCGCGATCCAGGCATTTCGAATGGCGGCGGAGCCGTTCTTTTTTAACCGAAGCCAGGCGGCCGATGCTCCTCAGACCTATGCCCGCATCATGAATTACTTCGTGATCGTATGTTGCCTTTTATTTTTAGGGCTGTCCCTATACCTCGACCTGGTCAAGTGGTTCTTTGAGGCGATCGACCGAACTCGCTGGACAGAGGGTCTTGATGTGGTACCCCTTATTGCCATGGCCAACATTTTTTTGGGCATATATTATAATCTTAGCATTTGGTACAAGCTCACGAACAATAATTTTATTGGCGCACTTATTACCATCGGTGGTACGGTCATCACTGTCATACTGACCACTTCGCTCATTCCGTCATTAGGGTATCTGGGTGCTGCACTGGCCAGCTTTTGCTGTTATTTTTTTATGATGACCAGCAGTTATATGATTGGTCAAAAGCACTATCCTGTACCCTATCCTGTAAAAAAGATATCATTTTATCTGGCCCTTGCTGCCGGACTGTACATCTTTCATCGCTGGGTGATCAACTCACTGGAGAATCCTGTTCTAAATATGGGGCTGGCCACTGTACTATTGGCGGTATTTTTGTATGCAGTGCAGCAAAAAGAACAATTTAACTGGGCCCGCGCAAAAAGGACTTGACCCCTTACATTCGTTGATTCGCTAGTTACCGGGCATGTACCCTTATGTAAGCAAGGCACGTGCTGCGAATATAGCATGGTGTCGAAGCGGTTTCCAGAGACACCGGTAAATCAGGGCTTTACAAATGGATTGTGCTCTTTTTCATGACCAATGGTAGTAGGCATTCCGTGGCCTGAATGCACCTGGGTGTCATCTGGCAACGTGTAGAGTTGAGTACGAATGCTTTGAGCGAGGGTATTAAAATCAGAACCGGGCAGGTCTGTCCTGCCCACACTTTCCCTAAAGAGCACATCGCCTGCGATCACCCAATTACCGCTGGGGTAATAGAGAGAGATACTACCCGGAGAATGGCCAGGGGTCAGCAAGATCTCAAGTTTGTCCTCGCCCAGCAGCAAGGGATCGGCCTCAGACAGGTGGTGGACCGGCCCCTCGTATTGATCAAAGGGCAGGTTCCAGGCCGTTCCGGCCATGGGGGCAAAATCGAATACCTTTTGCTCAAGAGCATGAAAATGCAATTCTAACCCCCAGGTTTCGTGCACAAAACGGTTACCAAAAACATGGTCGAGATGACAATGGGTATTGACCAATAAGCGAGGCTTAAGCCCCAGCTGTTCAATGCGGTCCTTTAGTTGCTGTCTTTCCTCGGGAAAATAACAACCCGGATCGATAATGAGCGCCTCCTTTTTATCGTTATAGACCAGGTAGGTGTTCTCGTGTACGGGGTTAAACAGATGAGACTCCAGCGTTAACATAGCGGGGTTTTCGTATTTTTAATGCCTATTTACAAAGATAGCCATGAACAAAGTCCGGTGGTTCTTTATGTTGGGGGTAATGGGTGTAGCATTGCAAACCAATGCCCAGGTCAATACCGTGCAGTTCGGCAAGAACCGCGTGCAGTACCAAACGTTCAAATGGAAGTATTACCAAAGCGATAATTTCAATTGTTACTTTAGTCAAGACGGTTTAGGACTTGGCGAGTTTGTTTCTCAGATCGCCGAAGCTGAACTTTCATCCATAGAACGCTTCGTCGAGTTCGGCTTGCAGCGTCGCCTCAACATTGTTATTTATAACAATTATGACGAGATGCAGCAATCGAATATCGGCATGGGGATCGACTGGCAAAATACCGGAGGACTGACCAAGCTGGTCAATAACAAAATGATCGTATACTACGATGGTAATCGCGAGCATCTTCGGTTGCAGATACGACAAGGCATTGCCCGTAACCTGGTAGAGAACCTGCTTTTCGGAGAAGACCTGGGGGAGTATGCAGCTAACCAGGCGCTACTCGACCTGCCCAAGTGGCTTACTGACGGTTATATTTATTACGCTGCCGAAAACTGGAACACCGCGCTCGACGATGAACTCAGAGCGGTGATGCTGACCGGCAGCTACCGCAACTTTTACCAATTTGCCTTCGAAAAACCTAACCTGGCCGGACAAGCCTTTTGGAAATACGTAGCCGATAAATACGGAAAGAACAAGGTGACGTACTTCTTGAATCTGGCGCGCAACTTTCGTAATCTCAACAGCGCTGCTTACAGGCTTTCCAAAAAGAAATTCAAGGGACTGCTGCAAGACTTCATGAACGATATGCAGAGCGTTTATTTTAAGGATATCAAAGGAAGACGCAATGCCCCCCGTGGCCAACTGGCCGTTAGCGAATACGCGGGCAAAAAAGATTTTTATCATTTTAATGCCAACCCTGTTCCCCGTAGCTTCTCTTATGCCGTAACCGAGTACAAGCAAGGACGCATACAAGTGGTATTGATGGAGAATTTCGTAAAACGAAATGTATTGCTCAAGCAAGGCGTCCTCTCACGCGAAGAAGATCGCAACCCCAACTACCCACTGCTGGCCTGGGATGGCAAAGGAACCCGTCTGGCCGTTTTATACGCTGAAAAAGGAGAGATCAATTTCTTTGTCTACGACATGACCCGTCGTATAAAGATCAACCGACAGGTCTTTGACAAGTTCGACCAGGTGACCGACATGAAGTACATGCTCGACAACAACACGCTCATCTTGAGTGCGGTCAGAAGCGGACAATCCGACATCTACGTTTATAAGATCGATAAGCAACAGATCGAACAGATCACCAATGACATTTACGACGACCTGGACCCTTCGTTTGTAGCCTTTCCCAATAAGACCGGTATTCTTTTTTCAAGTGCCCGACCCAATGCAACTGCCCGCAGCGAAGAGGGACCACTCCCGAAACGGCCTTATAACATATTCTTGGTTGACAATTGGAATAAATCAGAAAGCCGTCAAATTTCTCAGCTCACCAACTTAGTGAGAGGCAATGCCCGCTATCCCTCGCAGTACAACACCAGCCATTTTACATTCGTAAGCGACGAGAACGGTATCGGTAATCGCTATGCCGGTTTCTTCACCACCGAAAGAGCCGGTCTCGATACATTGGTATTTATCGGAGACGAAGTGTTGCGGAATCCGCCCCGCAGTGACGTAGACAGCGTACTCAAGGAATGGGATAAAACAGATATTGATTCGGTCGGATTCGTATCGGTGACCCTCGATTCGGCCTATGTGTTTCCGCTCACCAACTATCAAAGCAGCTTGCTCGAAACCCGTACGGCCGGCGACAACCAACAAGTGAGCGAGGTAGTTCGCCTGGGCGATGCCAAGCTATTATACCGCTTAAAGGTCGATGAGAGCACCCTTCGCAGAAGAAATATCACGGCGCGTCCGAGTGAATATTTTAGAAAACTGATCGAAGAAGAAAAAAAGAGCAACCGACGCGTAGCGCCCACGGTGACACCTACTATAGAAAGCCCAAAACCAGACAAGACCAAAACTGTATTTAGCAGTGGTTTCGAGGACGAAACGGCAGGCACCCCGGTAACGACGGGCGCAAGCACTTCTGCAGCGACTTCGCCTCGCAAAAGCGCTCGCTCAAAGATCTTTGAATATCGTCCTGCCAAGTTTTTCAACGATTACCTGGTCAGCGGATTCAACAATAACGTACTGGTCACTCGCTTTCAACCCTACCAGGGCGGAAGAGGCCCCATTCAACTGAGCAACAACAATCCGCTCAATGGTATTTTGAGGCTGGGCACTTCAGATCTTATGGAAGATTTGAAGTTTGCGGGCGGTCTGCGCATTAGCCCCAACCTAGATGCTAACGAATATATCTTTACCGGCCAGTATTTAAAAAAACGATTCGACTACGGTTTTACCTATTACCGTAATACGCTCAAAAATCCACCACTTTACAACGACTCGATCTTCTTTGATACCAAGCTTCATTCCAATCTCTATCAAGCTACCATCAGCTACCCCTTCAATAAGGTCAGAAGCCTTCGCATCAATGCCGCTTACCGTAGTGATCGTTACGTAAAACTCGCCAATCCTGTCTATCCCAATCAATCATTGAAAGGAAAAGACAATTTACTGCAATACGGACTGGTGCATATCGAGCTGGTACATGACGATGCCATATCGCCGGCGCTCAATATCTGGAACGGACTGCGCTACAAAATCTATTTCGACTACAACGCACAGATCGGCAGCAATGCCAAAAACACGTTCCAATCGATGCCCTATACGATGAACGTTGGATTCGATGCCCGTCACTTCTTGCCTATCTACCGGAACATTACCTGGGCGGTGAGGGCAGCGGCCGATTTTTCGTGGGGATCACAAAAATTCATTTACTATCTGGGCGGTGTCGATAACTGGCTAATGTTCGGCCAAAATAGAAAACAAGATGGCACCTATCGCTATTTTGACCCTGCCAATGTGCCGGACCGCGATGCAGAATATGCGTTTGAATCGCTGGCAGTCAATTTGCGTGGCTACAAACAAAATGTGGCTAATGGGAACAATGCGCTGGTCATCAACAGTGAGGTAAGGGCACCCATTTTTAGCAGCTTTTTTAACCGCCCCATCAACAATGCATTCTTACGCAACCTTCAAATCGTACAATTCATCGACCTGGGTACGGCTTGGAACGGTGCCTACGATAAATTAGAGAGACCCTATGTATCGTACACCTCGGCACCCGTCACCTTGCGGGTCAAGGCCGGTGGTGTTGGTCCGCTCGCCGGTGGCTACGGATTCGGTGCGCGCAGTACCCTTCTCGGTTATTTCTTAAAACTCGATGCGGCCTGGCAGATGAACGGATTCTTTAAAGGAAGACCCATCTATTACTTTGCGATGGGGCTTGACTTTTGATTCCTTATCTTAGGGTAACCAACACTTTTGCATGCCCCTTATCCTTGCCCTTGATCAAGGCACCACCAGTAGCCGCAGTCTTCTTTTCGATGAGAAGGGCGCAATAGTGGGAATGGCCCAAAAGGAATTCAAACAATACTATCCGCAACCCGGCTGGGTAGAACATGATGCTCACGAAATATGGGAATCGCAATTTGCTACCTTGGCCGCGGTACTTGCCAAAGCACGTATCGATCCGCATCAAATCGCAGCCATTGGCATTACCAACCAGCGCGAGACCACCGTGGTATGGAACAAGACCACCGGCGAACCCATTGCTCCCGCTATTGTCTGGCAAGACCGTCGTACCGCTTCTTATTGCGATGAACTTCGCGAACAGGGCAAGGCTCCTCTACTACAACAAAAAACCGGCCTGATACTGGATGCTTACTTCTCGGCTACCAAATTAAAATGGATCCTCGACATGACACCCGGTGCCCGTGAGCAAGCTGCCGCAGGAGAGCTGGCCTTTGGGACCATAGACACTTGGTTGATCTATAAACTGACCAAAGGCGCTGTGCATGCTACCGATGTAAGTAATGCATCCCGCACCATGCTCTTTAATATCCATACCCTGCAATGGGATTCGGAATTACTGGAGCTATTCGATATTCCTGCATCGGTATTACCCTCGGTCAAGCCGAGTTCGGGGATCATTGGCGAATGCACGGTGATTCCGGGTACGCGCATTCCCATTGCGGGAGTAGCCGGCGATCAGCAGTCCGCCTTGTTCGGTCAGCTTTGCACCGAAGAGGGCATGGTCAAAAATACCTATGGTACCGGATGCTTTATGCTGATGAATACCGGACAGCAGGCTATCGTATCTCATCACCAATTGCTAACGACCATCGCCTGGCAGATCGATGGTAAGACCACGTATGCACTCGAAGGATCCGTCTTTATCGGAGGGGCCGTGGTACAATGGCTACGCGATGAACTAAAAGTGATCAATAGCGCTCCCGATATCGAAAAATTAGCGGCCTCGGTAAAAAGTACCGACGGCGTTTATGTAGTGCCTGCGTTTACCGGACTGGGGGCACCCCACTGGAATGCCCACGCCAGAGGTGCGGTGTTCGGTATTACACGGGGCACCAATCATGCGCATATTGCCCGCGCAGCGCTCGACAGTATCGCCTATCAATCGGCCGATCTGCTCAAATGCATGCAGGCCGATGCACATATTCCTATTCGCGAGTTGCGAGTTGATGGTGGCGCCACTGCCAACGACATGCTAATGCAATTTCAGTCCGATCTGCTCGATTGCAACGTAGTGAGGCCCGTCATTACCGAGACCACCGCCATGGGAGCCGCCTTTTTAGCGGGGCTTGGCGTAGGTATTTGGAAAGACCAACAAGCAATAGCTACATGCTGGAAAACGGCTCGCACCTTTGAACCACAGTTGCCTGACCAAGATCGAGCGCAATTAGTAAAAGGATGGCAGCGCGCCGTCAAGGCTACTATTGCGTGGGCAGGGGATCAGCCCAACTGACAATAAACGAATAAATTGAACCAGCAGCACTAGCCACTAACCTCTGCGAATATGAACCCTACCCTAACCGAATTTATTGGAACGGCACTCTTGATTTTTTTAGGCTGTGGCGTCAATGCCAATAATACCCTATATCGATCGCACGGAAAGAACAGCGGCTGGCTGCTCATCAGCTTTGGCTGGGGTTTAGCCGTCTTTGTAGCCGTCTACGCGAGTGTTCATCTCGGAGGGAGTGGCCATCTTAATCCGGCTGTCAGTATCGCTATGCTGATGATGAACAAAATTACACCCGCATTATGCGCTCAATATATAGTGGCCCAGCTAGGGGGTGCCTTTATAGGTGCTATATTGGTCTGGCTTTCTTACCGAGATCATTTTAATGAGCATACCAATGCCGAAGAACAATTGGGTGTCTTTGCCACCGGCCCCGGTATTCGTAACGAAAGACAAAACTTAATCAGTGAAACGTTGGCCAGCTTCGCTTTTGTGTTTGCTATTCTTTGCATTCAGCCGGCTACCCCTTCGATGGGGAGTCTCGATGCACTTACAGTAGCACTACTTGTAATGGCCATAGGCATGAGCCTGGGAGGAACAACAGGGTATCCGCTCAACCCTGCCCGTGACTTGGGACCTCGTATTGCACATGCAGTACTACCCATTAAAGGAAAAGGAAGCAGTCATTGGGATTATGCATGGCTTCCTGTCGCTGCACCGATCTTAGGGGGGTCATTGGCCGTTCTACTATACCAACTGCTCTTAAGACAGTATTAAAGCACCACATCGCAAGCCTCTACAATAAGGGCCGCTGCTTTCTTAAGCTGTTCGGAGTGAATAATAAGGGGTGGGGAGATGCGAAGGCAATGAGGTGCAAATAAGAACCAATCGGTAAGCACTCCTCTTTCCAACACATAGTCGATCACTTTTTTGCAAGCGGTCGCATTTTCAAATTCTACTCCCATCCACAGACCGGCACTGCGCACCGAAACAATCTTTGAATGAAGTAGTGCTTCGAGTAAAAGTCGTTCTTTTTCGTGTGCCTGTTCGATCCAGTTTTCATCTACCAAGGCTTCAAAGGCAGCCAACCCTGCGGCACAACAGACAGGATGCCCTCCGAACGTGGTAATATGACCCAGCACCGGGCGATCGGTAAGTAGGTCCATCCATTTTTTATCGGTAATAAAAGCGCCGAGCGGCATGCCACCCCCAAGCGCTTTTCCTAACAGCAGCACGTCGGGTATCACGTCTATTGTCGAAAAGGCCCAGAGCGATCCGGTTCTTCCAAAGCCTGCCTGAATCTCATCAAAAATGAGCAGGGCGCCGGTCTCTGTGCATTTTTTTCGTACTGCCCTTATAAAACCCAGGTTTGGCTTTACGACACCCGATTCAGCCTGCACGGTCTCCATAATTACGCAGGCTGTTTGCGAATCGATCGCGTCTATGGCAGCTGTATCATTAAGTTCATAATGCCAGATATCGGGCAGTAAAGGCCTGAAGGCATTGCGGTAGTATTCATCGCCCAAGAGGCTGAGCGCTCCTTGTGTTGATCCATGGTACGACTTGTTAAAGGCGATCATCTTGGTGCGGCTTGTTACCCGTTTGGCTAGTTTCATGGCGCCCTCGGTTGCCTCGGCCCCCGAGTTGGTAAAGTATACCGACTGCAAGTTGGCGGGCAACTGCTGCGCCAGCGCCGCTGCATAGCGCACCTGCGGCGACTCGATCATCTCGCCATAGACCATGATATGTAAATAGGCCTCCGTTTGCCGTTGGATCGCCTCGATCACCTTTGGATGACGGTGACCGATATTAGCCACGCTGATGCCCCCGATCAGATCGATGTACTCTTTTCCTTGTGCATCGAACAACGTAGCACAATCGGCACGCACGATCTCCAGTGCCAGCGGAGCGGGTGAAGTTTGGGCAACATGCCTAAAAAAAAGTTCACGTTCATTCATGCGTGGATCGAGACGGGTCAGTACCGCGTTTCAACAAAGGAAACAAAGAAAATCGACCTTTTAAAATTTACGGTACTTTGCAAGTAAATTATGAGGCCCATGGCAACGATCCTTCCGGTTCGAGGCAAGCATCCACAGTGGGGTGCGAATTGTTTTTTAGCCCCCAACGCGACCGTGGTAGGCGATGTGGTGATGGGAGACGATTGCAGTATCTGGTTCAATGCGGTGCTGCGGGGCGATGTAAATCTTATTCGTATGGGCCATAAGGTCAATGTACAAGACGGGGCCTGTATCCACGGCACTTTTGAAAAATGCGGTACCACCATTGGCAATAATGTATCTATCGGTCATAACGCCATTGTACACGGCTGCACCCTGCACGATAATGTGCTCATCGGCATGGGGGCCATTGTAATGGATAAGGCCGTGGTGCATTCCAATACTATTATTGCCGCTGGCGCCGTTATACTCGAAAATACCATTTGTGAACCGGGCAGCATCTATGCGGGAGTGCCGGCCAAAAAAGTAAAGGATATATCCGGCGAACTGATAGAAGGAGAGATTCACCGAATAGCAGAAAATTATGTTCGCTACTCCGCCTGGTTTACGAACCCCGACACCACTACGCTATGAAAAAAAAGATACTGCTACTGACGCTGGTCTGTATAGGCTTAAGTTCTTGTAAACTCTGGCAAAAGGCATTTCCTCCTAAACTCACCTATGGTCAACCCATAGGGGCCGAGAAGATCATCAACGGCGATCCTAAGGCTGAAAAACAGCTTAAGAAGCAACCTAAGTTCAAATACTAATAGAAAATAATACTAACACCCCTATGGCAGTCTATGATTGCCGCTAGAACGCTTTCAGTATTGCTTTTCCTCGATAGAATCTAAAATAGAAAGATAACTTATGAATCGATCCTCGTGGATACGACCTTCCTCTACCGCTTTTTTTATGGCACAGCCCGGCTCGTTGTAATGCATGCAATTATTGAATTGACAATCGGGCAGCAGCGGTTGCATCTCCGAAAAATAATGGGATAGCTCTTGTTTACTGATATCGACAAGTCCAAATTCGCGCATACCGGGCGTATCGATGATCTTACCCCCTTGTGGCAGGTCGAACATCTCAGCAAAAGTGGTGGTGTGTTGCCCTTTACCGCTCCACCCGCTTACATCTTGCGTCTTGCGATTCATGCCCGGAAACCACCTATTGAGCAGACTCGACTTACCTACCCCGCTATGGCCGGAGAGCAAGGTCGTTTTATTCGTCAACGTCTCCAGCAATTCATCCATCCCCTGTCCTGTAAAGGCGCTAACCAGCAGTACTCGATACCCGATCGATTCGTACATAACGCGTAACGATTCGAATCGATCCATTTCTTTATGTCGATACAGATCGACCTTGTTAAAGACTATCAATGGAGTTACATGATACATGGCAGCAGCCACTAAAAAACGATCGATAAATCCTTGTGAGGTCTTAGGCTCTTTGAGTGTGGCTACCAGCACGGTCTGGTCCAGGTTGGCGGCAACAATGTGATGTTGGTGCTTATGGCGGGGGCTTTGCCGGTTGATATAGTTGTTGCGAGGCAAGATCTCACTGATCACGGCCGTGGCAGCGGCCTCGGATTCGATCTCAAAAGTAACCTGATCGCCCACTGCTACGGGGTTGGTCGACGTGATCTCATCGAGCTTGAGAACTCCCTTCATGCGAGCATTCCAAAACAGACCATTTTCATCGCGAACGATGTACCAACTGCCTGTAGATTTATAGACCAGTCCTTTCATTTATGATAGATATTTTCCGACAATGGGCATTCGTCTACCCATACCGAAGGCCTTGGGAGAAATGCGGATGATCGGACAAAACTGATTACGCTTATACTCATTCTTATTGACCATTCCGAGTACGCGGTCTACTAGGGCCGACTCATAACCGAGTTGTTTGATGGCAGAAGGTGATCTTCTTTTTTCAATATACTGGTATAAAATATGATCTAATATTTCATAAGCCGGTAGCGAGTCGGTATCGAGCTGATCGGGGCGAAGCTCTGCAGAAGGGGGCTTACAGATAATGGAATCTGGGATCAATTCGGTGTCACGATTGATGTACCTGGCCAAGGCATAGACCTGTAATTTGTAGCAATCACCTAACACTCCTAATCCACCTGCCATATCGCCGTAGAGCGTGCCATAACCAGTAGCCAATTCGCTTTTATTGGAAGTGTTGAGCAATACATATCCAAATTTATTGGCTAGTGCCATGAGAATATTTCCACGGGTACGGCTTTGTAAATTTTCTTCGGCCAGCCCCGACGGCAGGTCCGAAAAACTTTTTTTCAGCACCTCCAGCAATGTTTCAAATACGGGCTGAATCGATATGATCTCGTATGGATTTTGCAACCGCTGGCTGAGCAGTTCGGCATCACGCACACTATGATCGCTCGAGTATACCGATGGCAGTAGAACAGCCTTGACATTTTCTTTACCGAGGGCCTCAACCGCCAACGCTTGTGTAACCGCGCTGTCAATACCGCCACTGCTACCCAAGATGGCTTTGGTAAATCCCATCTTAAAAAAATAGTCACGAATACCACTTACGATAGCTTCTTTGATCTCTCCGGTACAAAGATCGGGCTCTAACCGAAGCGGATCGAGTTCGGCATCAGGCAGCTGCACTGCGGTCTGCAAAGGACTCTCGGCAAAAGAGCCGTCCTCATTCCATGTCACGAGCTGCAACTCCTCTTGAAATAAGGGCAGCTGCGCTACCAGGTTCGCCTCCTTGTCCATTACCAACGAGCCGCCGTCAAAGACGATCTCGGTCTGGCTGCCTACCGCATTGCAATAAACAAGCGGAACATGGTAGCGAAGCACATTTCGTTTGATGATGGCCTTGCGATCCTCGACATGGGTATAATCGAAGGGAGATGCCGATAAATTGATAATGATATCGGGCCGCTGCCCGATCAGCTGGTCCATAGGGCAATGCGTGTAAAGCGGATTGTCGCCCAAGTTCCAAATATCCTCGCAAAGGGTCACGGCCAATTTCTTTCCCTGGCATTCGATCAGTTTCCACTCATGCGCCGGTTCAAAATAACGGTATTCGTCAAATACATCATAGGTCGGAAGACAAGTCTTATGCACTACGTCCCTGATCTCTCCATCATGCAAAAAGTAAGCGGCGTTGAACAATCTTTTTCCTTTTGAAGAGGGGTTGCGGTCAGGAGCCCCGATCAATACGCCAATGCCTTGCGTATGGGGTTTGATCCGGTCAAGCGCGTCTTGACACTGATCGATGAAATCATCGAATTCCAAAAAATCGCGGGGGGGATATCCGCAGATCGCCAGTTCCGAAAAAACGATCAACGAGGCCCCACGCTGCTTGGCCATTACCACCGCATCGATGATCTTGCGGGTGTTGCCTGCAAAATTGCCTATGTGATAGTTCTGTTGCGCAATGGCGATCTTCATCTTACAAAAGTACGCCATTGTTTTGTAGCGTACCTTTGAACCATGCTAAGAATCGTTGGAGTAATAGGGCTATGCTGCCTGCTGCTATCTAGCTGCACGAATACTAACCCTGCACCCGATGTAAGCCACATTAAGGCGACCGTGCGCCTATCTCGGTTCGATAAGGCTTTTTTTGCCCTCGATACCCAAGCGCTGGCCCCATCACTCCAGGCATTAGCCAAGAACTTTTCCGATTTCTACCCAGAGTACATGCAATACATATTTGGCGTTAGCGGAGATCCGGCCGATTCCACCACTTTACGGACCACCCTTCTTTTTCTACGTAGTTACAAAAGTCTCAACGATTCGCTACAACTCCGTTTTTCCGATACCCGTGCACTGGAAAAAGAGCTAGCAATGGCCTTTCGCTATCTGCAATACTATTTTCCGTCCTATGCTCCCGGAACCATTACACTTTATACAGGACCCTTTGATGCACCCGGCGTAGCCACCGTTCGTAGCGGAACTGCCCTGGGCCTTCAGCAATTTGCAGGAAAAGACTTCTTCGCCTATCAAACAACCGAGCTTCAAGCGTTATACCCTACTTACCTGAGCAGACGTTTCACACCCGAACATATGGTGCCGGGCGTCATCAAGGCAATCGCCGAAGATCTGTTCCCCCCACGCACTGCCGAGCTCCCCTTGATAGAACAAATGGTGGAAAAGGGAAAATACTGGTACCTGTCCGCTTTGTTACTCCCTCAGCATCCCGATTCGGTGATAGCAGGCTATACGTCGCAACAACTGAAGTGGTGTCAAGAGAACGAGGGACTGATCTGGAGTCATTTGCTAAAGAACGAGGATCTTAATTCGCTCAACCCCGTGGTCATACAGACATACTTGGGCGAAGCGCCCTTTACACAAGGATTATCGCAGGAATACTCGCCAGGAAACCTGGGCACTTGGGTCGGCTGGCAGATCGTAAAAAAATTTGTGGCCGGCCGCACAGAACTAGCTCCCGAAGCGGTCATGAAAACTAGTCCTGCCACCATCTTGGAGCAGGCAAAATACAAACCTAAATAGTCGTTAATTAAATTTGAACGGTACGATCATCTCGAAACTGGGGATCGTAACCGTAAAGAATTGCCGTGTCTCCAGATTTTCCATCTGATAGGTGCCGTACATGCGCCCCATCTCGGTGCGCAGGTTACAGCCGCTTACATACTGATAGCGTTCACCTGGTTGAAGGATCGGTTGAACACCTACGACCCCTTCTCCCTCCACCTCTCGGTGGGAAGCGTTGCTGTCGAAGATGAACCAGTGTCGCCGGTGCAATTTGACCGGAAATGAATTATAGTTCTCGAGTACGATCTTATAAGCGAACATGTACTCTGATTGCAACGGATTGCTGTAGTCCTCTTGATAAAAGGTCTCTACGCTTACTTGCACACCCGCTGATATCATCGAAGCCATGCTATAAAATTAGTAAAATCGACAAGCATCTGATTAAGTTTTTGCTGCTTACCTTTGCGGCGTAAAAAACAGATCTTATGAAAATAGCAGTAGCTAAAGGAGACGGTATAGGACCCGAGATTATGGAAGCGGTCCTGCGCATTTTTGAGGCCAACCAGGTTCCCCTGCAGTACGAGGTGGTCGAAATGGGAAAATGGGTTTTTGATAAAGGTTTCAACAATGGAATGACCCCGGAAGCTAAACAAACCATCGAGCAGATGGGGCTGCTTTTCAAAGGTCCCATGGAAACGCCAAAGGGTAAAGGCGTAAAAAGTATCAATGTAACGGCCCGCAAGACCTGGAATACCTACGCTAACAAGCGTGTCTTTACCTCGCTTCATGGGGTAGATACCGTATTTAGCAAGGCCGGTATTCCGATCAACATCACGATCGTTCGCGAAAACATCGAAGATACCTATGGAGGTATCGAGCACATGCTGACCCAAGATGTAGCGCTATGCCGTCGTTTTATCACCAGACCCGGTACCCTGCAGGTAATGCGCTACGCTTTCGATATGGCCAGCAAAAAAAATGCAAAACGAATCAGCTGCGGTCATAAGGCCAACATCATGAAGATCACCGACGGCCTGTTCTTGGAATGCTTCTATGAAGTGGCCAAAGAGTACCCGCACCTGAAGGCCGATGATATTATTGTGGATGACCTTTGCATGAAACTAGTCACCCGCCCCGATCTTTTCGATGTGGTCGTGTTACCAAATCTGCAAGGGGATATTGTATCTGACCTGTGCGCCGGACTTGTTGGCGGACTGGGCTTTGCTCCCTCTGCCAATATCGGCGATCATATTTCGATCTTTGAAGCCGTGCACGGAACTGCTCCCGACATAGCCGGAAAAAATCTGGCCAACCCTACCGCATTACTGCTGAGCGGACTGGCCATGTTACGTCATTTGGGTCTTTACGAAAATGCGGCTACCATCGAAAACGCACTACGCTATACGTTGGAGAGCGGTGTACACACAGGAGATTTTGGCGATAAAACCACGCCGGCTGTCAACACCACCGAATTCGCCGACGCCATCATTGGCAATTTTGGAAAAAAGCCACAGCATGGTGCCGTAGATTATACCGGCAATGGAAAACCCTATCAGCCCGCCCCTGCCATTGACCAGCACCCCATGCTAGAAACCGCTGTTCAAAAGAGCGAAGCCATAGTAGGGGCCGACCTCTTTGTACAGAGCAACCAACAACCCTCCGAACTAGCTGCGCTTTGTGAAAAAGCAACCGGTG
>Ga0068872_10000879_pt1 | contig 24643 bp, 20 predicted proteins | sample NOAtaG_7_FD_66441 | JGI IMG/M metagenome (GOLD analysis project Ga0068872, IMG submission 66441) | Freshwater lake microbial communities from Lake Erie, under a cyanobacterial bloom - NOAA_Erie_Diel1S_2200h metaG | ecosystem: Environmental > Aquatic > Freshwater > Lake | place: USA: Ohio, Lake...
TGTATGTAGAAATTGACGGGGAGAAATTTATGGTAGAGGACAGGAGCTGGAATTTAAATAGAAATACAAAAGGTACTTTTAGGGTTGATGATAGTTCAATAAATGTCAGATTTCTGAGAGATACAATAATTGAAATTTGGTTCAATGCAAGAAACACTGCAGTACAAAACAAACGCGGATTTAGATATTTAAGCATGGGATTGAATATGGAAATTATAAAAAAAACCGGCCTGTCAAGTGTGAAGCAAATAAGTTTAAGCAGTATATGCTATACGGAAAACGATAAAGTATACTACAGTTATTCCATCTATAAAAACCTGAGCAGTACCTATTCTGAAAACAATTCCTTTAAAAACTGCAGTTTTACTGTAGTCAATTATGATGAGGTAAATCGAACAGTAGAATTTAAAATTACGGGTAAGGTTGAGAATGAAAGAGAAAACAATAAACTCGTTCCAATACTCATTTATGTTAAACTAAAAAACAATTCTAAATTTTAAAAACATGAAAAATCTAATTATTTTATCTGCTATTCAACTTACAAGCATAATGCTGAATGCCCAGACTCCGCAAGAATTTAAGCCGCCGTTTCAGTATGGGAAATATGTGCATTTTGATAAAGATATAAGAGATGTTTCAACTTCCCATCCTTATGTTACTTATGCTGACAATTTCAATTATAGAGACAATCAAAATTCCTATAGCAATTATGCAAAAGTTAATTACTATATAAAATATGGCAGAAATAACTGTACTAACGAACACAATAAACTAGTGAAACCATTTGTTTTCGTAGAGGGTATATCATCTGACAAGGAGAATATAAGACAAGGTGCATATACATTAATAGATTATTTCCAACATAACATTAATACAAATCCTGATAAACCGAATACTCAAGTAATAACAAATGCATTAAATAATTTCAATGCGGTTACATGGGGGAATCATGTAAACCCAACAGTTGGCTACTCTACTTTCAATTGGGCAACCCCAGTAACCGATATCGAACCAATGGGAATTAACAAAAGCAATCTTTTTCACATACTCCAAGCACTCGAATTCACCCAAAAAACCTGAATCTTTTTTCTCTTATAACCACATAAAAAACAAATCCCACTCGTTATGAACACCCTCTTCAAATTCATCTGCGCAGTTTCATTAACCTTTACACTTGGTTCCTGTAGGAAAGAAATACACGAGCCCCCGGCAAACACACGAAATCAGAATTTTGTGTATGTAGAAATTGACGGGGAGAAATTTATGGTAGAGGACAGGAGCTGGAATTTAAATAGAAATACAAAGGGTGAAATTAATGACCAGTATACGGAGGCCGCAGATAAAATTCATTATACCACTGAATTTAAAAACACCCAATTAAAAAAAGGTCAGTGCATGGGAGATATTGATATTGCTTTTTATAAAACAATAGGAGTTCAATTACCACAATATTTCAGGCTAATACTCAAATTAGATAAAGATGGACAAGTACCTATTTTCCAAATTAATGCCGATTATGATTACAATGGAACATTAAATGAATTCAAAAATTTCAAATTCACCCTTATAAATTTCGACAATGATAAAAAAACCGTAGAGTATCAATTTGAAGGCTCGGCATTAAGCACGCAGGATAGCCTTTATCACAAAATAATTATTAAGTCAAAAACCATTTCAAATTAAAAACTTATGAAATTTAAACTAAAAATATCAATTTTATTTTTGTTCGCAACATTGAGTGCCTTCTCACAAGTTCACTTTAGATATGGCAAGTATATCAGATACGATGGGTTGCCAATCGATGTAAATTTTAGTTCATCATCCAATAGCCACATAAATTATCCCGATTTTGATTATAGGTCAGATTGGGCTGATTACAACAACCACGACATTTCTCTTAAATTATTTATAAAATATGGTAAATGCAGCAACAAGCTTAGTAAACCATTTGTATTTGTGGAAGGTGTTTCATTTGAAAAACCGATAAAGACAAATACCTATACCCTAAATGAATATTTGAATATGAAGAACACCGATCAACAAATTTCAAACAATCCGATTTTGGTAAGCGCAAGAGATAGTGTTGCTGCTGCTGATTGGTTAGAAAATGCAACCGTTGGCTACTCTACTTTCAATTGGGCAACCCTAGTAACCGGTATAGATGCCGAAGGGGTGGAAGACGGAGAACCCTTGCAGGTTCAAAAATCACCCGAGCTGTTGCAAAAACTTTATGATGCCGGCTACGATATCGTATTTGTAGATTTTGAAAGCGGGCAGCAGTATATGGAGAATAATGGATTGGCTTTGTCAAAAGCCCTCAAGCAAATCAAAGACAGCCTCGACTTCAACGGCAGTGCCGAAAAACTTGTGGTTTGCGGAGCAAGCATGGGTGGTATTGTAAGCAGATTTGCCATCAGGGATTTGGAGCTTAATGGAGCCAACAAATACAAAGATTGCGTGGGAAAGTTCATCAGTTTCGACTCCCCCCAGATGGGCGCCAATATCAACCTGGGAATGCAATATTTTCTTCAAAACCTAAAAGGAACAAGCATCATTCCTTTAATCCCAAACGCAGATATGATCAGAGATAAATATACAAAGCTTACCTGTCCAAGCGCCAGCCAATTGGTGCTATACAGCTGCCTGGCAGATCCGATAGATTGGTATTCGCCCATGAAGTTTTCAACAGCAGGTCCAAGCCTGGAAAGAACATTATTTAATAACCATCCGAATGCACTTACTTGGCCAATCAATTGCAGAAAATATGCAATCATTAACGGAAGCAGAAACGGAATAAGACAAAACAACGGCAGCGTGCAGTCATGCCAAACAATGTTTGATGGTGATGGAGTGTTTAATGTGAATATTCAATCTTTGCCCAACTACGGTGATGGATATTGCAAAATCTATGATTTTGAGATGCCCAATGTAGGATGTATGCCATCCTACATAAATTATTTCACGAACAACAGTGTTCGGGTAAGAAATTCCAGAGGCGTAGATATTGTTGCCGGTAGTTTTCGATCAGATTTGAACAGATTTACCTTTTTAAACCACTGGGTCTCTTCTTTATGGGCTGGAAATATAGACCCTTGTAACATACCAAGTTATTTCACTCCTGCAACCACCCAAGCGCCCAACTATTGTTTTATTCCTGCATTAAGCGCCGCAGGCATCATCAATTTCGAAGCCCTTGTAGAAAACAGCCATATTGCTTTGCCTCTCATTTTTCAGGGCTCAGCAAGATTGAATGACCCCAACCATGCCATCTCTCATTTTGATGTGGTGTATGCACCCGAACAAAACCAAACCCATGTGGAAATAACCGATGAAAATATTGCTTGGGTAATGCAAATTTTGAATGATACAGAAGCAGAACATTTGCTTTTTCAAAACGAAACCCCGGAGGCAAGAATCCATTCGGCAGATAAGACCATTCGGGCCGGTAACAATGTTGGAAAATATCCCGGCTGCACAATCACAAGCCTTACACCCTCCGGAACTTATACTACCACAAATGTTTGTGGCCCGGTTACCCTGCAAGCCCATGCCCAAACTATTTTCAGGGCCGGAGAAAGAATTACACTGGAGCCGGGTTTTGTTACCCCAACCCATTCAAACTTCCTTGCAGAAATAAAACAAATGCCAACATGTGCAACCAATTTTAATCGAATGGCAACAGGAAGCACATCAAATCATTCAAACAACGATCATTCCCGCGATATTTTATCGCAAAAAGACATCTACAATCAGAGGGAAAATGCATACGAGAAAAAACAATATGCTTCTACACAAAATAAAAGCAGGTCAACAATTTTTCCCAACCCAACCCGCAGCAATTTCACCATCAGTTCACCTGAACCCATTGTGCAGTTCAGTATTTTCGATGTCAGTGGAAAATTGGTGCTAAAACAGGAAAATGTTGGCACAAGCATGCATGAAGTGTCCACCGAAAATTTGTTGGAAGGCATTTACTTTGTAATGGTCAATACTTCCAATCAAAATGAAACACTGAAGCTGGTGATTGAAAAACAATAGTACTTCGCTACCTCTGTAATCAGCCCGAAGACAGTAAGCACTTTCCTCGGGCTGAATAGAGGCATACGCTCCTAAAATCCGGGCACCACCGCTCCTCGTTGTTTTTTGTTCGTTTATCCCATAAAAAAGTTTCTCCAAAGGAAGCCGTAAATGCAAACACATCCGTTTGTTAAATTTACACTTCAATTTAAGAGGATGTTGTCATTTTACTCGGCTTCGGCCAGAATCATTAATTCCCGCCGTGCAGTAAACGAATGCATGGAGGTTGCTCTGGGAGAAAACCTTGCAGATTGTTCAGTACTCATTTTGCATGCATCTATTGGTCACAATTTTGAAGAACTTCTTGATGAGGCGCATCGCCTGGCTCCTCATGCAAGCATTTTGCTGAGCTCTTGCTGCGGGGTAGTTGGCAGAGAAGGAGTTTCAGAATCCATGAAAGACATAGCCCTGATGGCCATCAAAGGAGATGACTTCGGAATTGCTCATTGCAATGAATTCTACGGCCATAACGCCTATCACAAAACCCTTGCAATGGCCCGTGAGCTCAAACAGAGCAAGCCCGGGATTAACATGCTATACTTTTTGGGATCAGGAATAAATACCGATAACAATGCAGTGATTCAGGCCTGCGAAGAAGTATTTGGAGAACAGGTAACACTGTTTGGAGCCACCTCTTCCGACAATATGAAAGGGTTTATAAACTACCAGGGAGTAAACCAACATCTTTACCAACACGGGGCGTTTTTACTCGGCTTTTCAGATCCCACACTCAAGGTGGAAACTTGCGCCACTCATGGGTTTGTGGCCATAGGAGAACCCCTTGTGGTAACTTCCTGCCAGGGAAACACCATCCAAACGCTCAACGGAAAACCGGCCTGGAGTGAATACCTGAGAAGACTAGGACTTCCCGAAAATGCCACCTGTGGCGATACTATTCCGGTAGGCGCATTGGGCGAAAAACTAAGTACTACACTCTCAGAAGAGTATGGCAACCAACACCTGCTTCGGGTTGTAACCAGCCATGATGGCCAAAACATGCACTATGCAACCGACATCAAACAAGGAACAGAACTGTGGCTCACCAAAAGAGATGAAGCGCTTATCTTCAATGAAATGGAAAAAATGGTGAATCAAATGAAACTGAAGTTGATAGGAAAAACACCCGTGGCTGTGTTTCATGCCGATTGCCTCGCAAGAGGAAGATTTCTTCATAACCGCATCATCAAAGAAGAACTTGTGAGTAGCATGCAGGTGCCTTTTTACGACAAGCAAGGCAATTGCCCACCTTGGTTAGGCATGTATGGCTTCGGAGAGTTTGCACGACTGGGAAATAAAAACACCTATCACAATTATACTACCGCACTCTATGTGCTGTATCGGTAAGTGTGCATGGAAGAAGAATACAAAAAATTACTTGATGAATTTCGGGCGCTTCAACTAAGGGTAACCCGATTTTCTGCCACTGAGCAGGAACTGATTAATACCCGCGACAAACTTGATCACGAGCTGGAGCAATACAAGCGCCTTCAGCAACTCACCCAAAAAGCCATTCGCAAAATTTCTCCCCACGACCTTATCAACACCCTGCTCGAAGGGATCGTGGATGTGGTAGAAACAGAAGTTGCGATGATTCTTATCAAAGGACCCGAAAGCAAATCGTATTCTGTTTACACCGAAGGACTCTCCTTGAAAAATGATGAGACCAGGTCGATAGCCATCATCCTGGAATCATTGCTTCATAACATCAAACCACATGAGGCCTTTATTTTGGAATCATCTACCATACAGGAACAGTATCCCGGATTGCCATTTCATTCTTTTTTGTGTTACCGTGTGGAAATAAAAGACCATAGATACTCTTTTCTTGTACTGGCAGGCAATACCAATAAAAATGCACCGCTCTTTCCCTTTCTCGAAAACCGCTTAAAAACACTCTTCGACATCCTTTGCCATCAGGCAGAAAGCATTTTTCTGAATCAACTCAGAAGCTGGGAAATTCAAAGAGCAAAAAAAGAACTTCATCAGCTGTCGTTCATTGCTACCCAAACCCCCAATGCAGTTGTTATCGCCAATAGGCAGGGACAAATAGATTGGATTAATCATGCTTTTACACAAATGACCGGCTACACATTAAGAGAAGTAAAAGGAAAAAAGCCCGGTGAATTCTTACATGGACCGGATACAGACAACAAGATTATAGAAGAAATCCGGAAGGCCCTCACACAGAAAGAAAGTGTAGAAAAAACTATTATCAATTACAAAAAAGACGGCGAGCCTTTTGTAAATCAATTGCAGATTACTCCCGTTCAGGATGCCTCCGGAAAAGTTGTTAATTATATTTCTCTGGAAAGAGATATTACCGGTTTTAAAAGGACAGAAAAAGAACTCATCAATAAAAATGAGGAACTGAAAAAAATCAATGCCGAGCTCGATAATTTTGTCTACAGTGTTTCACATGACCTCCGCAGTCCACTACTCTCCATCAAGGGATTACTTGGATTAATTTTGCACTCACATCTCGTGAGCGACGAAGTGGCAGGCTATCTTAAAATGGCCGAAACCAGCATCAACCGACTCGACGGTACAATTAAGGACATCCTCGAGTATTCCAGAAATGCCAGAACAGAAGTGCTGCAACAGGAAGTAGATGTACAAAAACTCTGCGAGTTTGTTTTTCAGGATTTACGCGATGATGCTAACCCACCCATCACACTAAAAACTAAAATTACCGGCTCTTATAAAATCACTACAGATAGGAACAGGCTGGGAGCACTTCTTAAAAACCTCATGAGTAATGCAATTAAATATGCAAAACCAAATCATCCTGATGCTTATGTGGAAGTTGTTTTCATCAATCACGGAAAATTTTTTGAGTGTTTTGTAAATGACAACGGAATAGGAATTTCGGAAGAATACCAAAGCAAGGTTTTTGATATGTTTTTCAGGGGTCATGCCGGCAGTTCAGGAACAGGTCTTGGACTATACATAGTAAAGGAAATTGTACAGAAAATGGGTGGCACCATCAGCCTAAGCTCTTCTCTCGGAGAAGGTACTTCAGTGCATCTTTCACTTCCATCAGAAAAATCAGAAATAAAAAAAGAAATCCCCATCAGGTAAATACATCTTTTGATAAAGCCATGTCAGTAATTACAGGTATCCTCATAAACATGCTTCAAGCTTTTGCAGGCATTGCATTTTGTGTAAAATCCTCAATCCCGGATCAGGTGCGATGGCTTCCATTTATTTTGCTTTTCATCACGCTTTTACATCGGTTTTTTGTTGAGATGTTTATACAAGATAACAGACATCTGCTAATAACATCAACCTTCCTTATCCCACTTCTTTCTCAAAAACCACAACACCATGATACAACTTGTTAAAGAATCAGCGCTTATAGATCTGCTATTCCCTTTCTATTTCATTGTCGACAAACAATTGAAGATTATTAAAACCGGCAAAAGCTTGTCGCGATTTATGCGGGAAGAGATTTCATTTGAAGAAGCATTCGAAATTGGAAGCCCGGCATATGGTGTTGAATACACCTGCGATTCAATTATCTCCAATGCCTCCAAAGTATTCATTCTCTCCCTTCGGCAGAACAAAAACAATTTGTCCATCAAGGGGCAATTTGTTCCACTACATGACCATGACCAATTGCTTTTTGTGGGCTCTCCCCTTGTGAACAGCGAGGAGGAGATGAAAAAAAACAATCTGCTGATTTCTGATTTTGCATTACATGATTCACAAATAGAATTGCTCCATCAGATAAATGCTCTAAAAAAAGCACAACAACGCTCAGAGGAAGAAAAGATCGATTTGTTGAAACACAACGAAGATCTTCTTAATCTGAGCCGGGAAACCGAAGTAAAAAACAATGAGCTTCGAAAAATTAACTCAGAGCTTGATAATTTTGTTTACTGTGTATCGCATGATTTGCGCAGCCCGCTCCTGTCTATCAAAGGACTCCTTGCGCTGGTTTTTAATGCCTATGACCTTAACATCGATGTGGACAAGTACTTGCGCATGGCCGAAAACAGCATCAATCGCCTGGATCTTACCATACAGGAAATTCTTGAGTACTCGAGGAATGCAAGGCGCGCAGTGAATTATGAATGGTTTGATATGCGTATCCTCGCCCTTGAAATATTTCATGACATCCAAATGCTGTCCGACATCCCCTTGCAGTTTATCCCGGCCATGCCGCTGGAAACAAAGGTTTATTCCGATAAAAGTAGAATCGCAGTCTTGCTAAGGAATCTTTTTTCAAACGCCGTGAAATTCCGCCGCACCGAAATTCTTGATCCGCGCATTGGCTTCTCTATGAGCATTCATAACAACCACTATCAATTTGTTGTATCCGACAATGGCATTGGTATGCAGGACGACATCCTCAAACGAATCTTTGAAATGTTTTACAGAGGCTCTTCTGCCCTCCCCGGAACAGGATTGGGTCTGTATATCTCAAAAGAAGTGCTGAACAAACTCGGCGGAGATATTTCCGCAGAATCTACCCTGGGCATGGGCACCAATATCACATTTACGCTACCTATTCAACAAGCATGAAAAACAATTTGCGATTTATTCTCATCGACGACGACGACATCTTTAATTTTCTGCATCAAGCTGTCATCAAAGAGGTTATCCCACATGCGGAGGTGCTTGCTTTTCAGAGCAGCAAAGGGGCCATGGATTTTGTCAAGTCTGACAAGGTGTCTGAAACCATCTTCCTGATTGATATTCGGATGCCGGAGCTCAATGGATTCGATCTTATTCATTCCATACAGGAACTGCCCGAAGAGGCTATCCGCGGCAGTCGTTTTTATTTTCTTACTTCCTCCCTCGACGACCGTGATCGGGCGAGGGGCTTGTCTTTTGATATCGTATCCGGCTATCTGGAAAAACCTATCTCAATAGAAAAGATCAGGGAATTAACAGGATTTTAGGCGCTCATATACTTTTTTGAAAAGTTCTTGGCAGAGCAAATAGATAAGTACCCAATTTTTCTACCTATCTGCTTAAATATTCTGCCAATCACGAAATCCATCTGTAGGGCCAATCAGGTATCATCGAAAATTCGATAGCAACCCAATATTATCGATGATATGCAAGCGCTGCGTTTGGCGGAAAATATATATTAGCAGATGCCTATGGATTACAATGATCTGATTTGGGAAACGGGAATCTCAGGGATGTTTCTTGCCGGAGGTGATGCCCAAATCCTGCGCTGCAATGCAGCATTTGCGTCTGTTTTCGGATATGAAACATGTACCGAGATGCGTCAAAAAGGACTTGCCGCCTGTTTTGATGGAGAGGAGGAGTATAACAGATTCCGAGAGCAGCTTTATTCAAAGCAGTCCATCTCCGGATATTTTGTTTCCGCCAAAAATAAACAAGGACAAAAAATTCTTTATCAGATTAACGCCCGTTTGTTTAAGGATGATGATGGTACAGATAAAATCATAGGCTCTGTGCTGGATCAAACAGAACTAAAAAATTCAGAAAAAAGTCTGTTGGAATCGCAGAAAGTATACCGTGATTTGTTTGAAAACAGTATAGAAATTATCCAAAGTTTTGACCAAAACGGCAAACTGCATTTTTGTAACCGCACCTGGCACGAAAAGCTGGAATACACGCAAGAAGACCTCCAAAATATTACACTCTTCGACATTATTGCCGATGAGTATAAGCCCCATTGCCAAATCATGTTTCAGGAGGTTATGCAAGGCAAACGCATCACAGAGGTGCAGGTGGAGTTTATTTCAAAGTCGGGAAAACGAATCTGGGTCGAAGGAAATGTGGTTCCACTTGTTCAGAACGGGAAGCTCGTTGCTACCCATGGCTTTTTCCGTGACATAACGGAGAAAGTAAAAGCCATTCAATCTGCCCGTGCACATGAACAACTCATAAGCGCCATTTTCGATTCTCTACCCATTTGTCTTTATGTCAAAAATCATACTGGTCAATACCTGCTTTCCAATAATTACATGAATGCCACCCTGGGAAAGCAAGTGAATGGCTTGCATGACAGAGAGGTTTTTTCTGAGGAAATTGAAAAAGTATTGAATGCTACAGACCGCGAAGCCATTCAGAAACCCAAAGAAGTTATCTCTTTCAACCTTACGATGAACAACAATGGTGAAAGCAGGTATTTCTACTGCGGTAAAAAAGCCATTGTGCTGGTCAGTGGAGAAGAACGCCTCTTTGGCTTTGCTATTGACATCACAAACATGGTGAAGTCTACACAGAAAATGGAAGCCAATGAGCAGATGCTTCAATTTGTCATGAATCATGCAAATGAAGGATTGATTCTCTATGAAAAAGAAAACAAGAACGGATACAAACTCAGTTTTTTCAACCAGAGGGCCGGCGAGTTTTTCACCGATCACACGGTGTTTGAATCTATTGAAACGCTTTTCCCCTTCCTCGGACTATCAGCCGATAAGCCCGTCTTGTTCGAAGGCAATGAGCCCATGTCATGGGAAAGAAACATCAGCACAGAAGCTGAACCAAATAATTTACAGATCCGCCTGAATCACCTATCAAGCGCTGCCAATAACGATTCCATTCTTTTGTCTTTATACGACAACACATCCAATAAGGCATTGCTCGAAGATGTTGAAAAGAAGTATCAGGAAAATCTTCTGCTGATTGGGGAAGTATACCACCGCGTGAAAAACAACCTCGCCATCATCGATGGTATTTTCGAATTAAAAAAAATCCAGATTACCGAACCCAATGCCCGACAACTCATCACCGACATGCAGTTGCGCGTAAAAAGCATTGCCCTGGTTCACCAAAAACTGTACGATGCGTCTGACCTTACTTCCGTGCCGTTTGCGGAATATGTGGAGGAGATGTCTGCCTACTACAAACGATTGTATATGGCCGAAGCAAAAAGGGGTGTGAGTTTCGATTTCAAAATCGATAAGTTAATCTATTTGGACATAACTCGCGCTATCTCCCTTGGATTGCTCATGAGCGAACTCATTTCCAATTCCCTCAAATATGCACTGGTAGATGGCAAGGTAAAAATCTCGCTTGAATTGAAACCCAATGCAGACAACTTGGTCTTTTCCTACCAGGACTCCGGCCCGGGCATTCCCCCTGAAAAATTCAATGCAAAAGGCGAAGGATTTGGATTAAAACTCATCAACAGCCTGCAGCGACAACTCAAAGGCACCGCGGAGTTTCCCGCCTCCGATCACTTTGCCTATTTACTCCATTTTCCCTCCAAATAAACCATGTCCAAAAAACGCATTGTTATCGTTGAAGACGATTTAATCATCATGGAACTCCACAGACATTATGTGGAGAATCTTGGGCACGAGGTGGTAGGCACATTTACATCCGGCACCGAAGTAATAGAGTATTTCAAAGAAAGTACAGCCGATCTTATTCTCATGGATATTCGCCTCGAAGACAAAACCGACGGCATAGAAACCATGAAGCAAATCCAAGAGTCTACATCTGTCCCTGTGGTGTACATCACCGGCAATACCGAAGACTCAAATCTGGAAAGAGCTGTAGGTACCAACATCAAGGGATTTTTAAGCAAACCCCTGGCCGTGGAGGATCTTAACGATATCATCGAATCGGTTTCAGAGCTTACCGAGTCGATATGGTATGCACAGCGTATCCAAAGATCTATCATCCCCGATAAAACCAAATGGTCCAAGTATTTTGATCACCCCGTATTTATCAATCGCCCCAAAGATGTTATTACCGGCGATTTCTGTTCCATCTATCGCCAAAAAGACAACGATTCACTCATCGGTGCTGTAGGAGATTGCACCGGTCACGGCATTCCTGCCGCACTACTCTCTGTTCTCTCTTTTCAGATTGTGCACAATGCCTCCCGCCGCAATAGCGACATCCGCAAACTCGTACTCAGCGTAAACAAAAATATTCAGAAAGCGCTTGCAGGAGGATCTACCCACACCCGTGTGCATGACGCACTCGAACTCCTGGTGTTTAAATTGGAATCTAAGGAAAAAAAATTGTCCATCACCGGTAGCAAAATGCAATATGTTTACTACGATTCTGCCGACAAATTACTTCACCTACATAGCCTCAGAGGCCCTACCTTGGGCGCTGATATACATGATGCAGAAACCCTCCCGGAACATGTGTACGAATTTAAAAAAGGCGATTTTTTTTACTTCTTCAGCGATGGTATCAAAGACCAGTTTGGAGGTATGCACAAAAGAAAAATGATGAAAAAAGGTTTGCTTGCCATCCTCGAACGGGTGCAGCATGTAGCCCCTGAAAGAAGAAACATCGAATTTGAAATTGCCCTGCGTAAATGGCAAGGAAGCCTGCCCCAAACCGATGATATGCTGCTGCTCGGATTCGACCCGAATAGCTACCCGCTGTAAATCCCCCACTCAGATTATTGTCATTCGTCTCTTTGCAATTTTTCTTGCATACCAAAGCAAGAAAAATTCAGCTGAACAAATACCCAAGAAACAAAACATAGGCGAGAAGGCGCTTGCTTACATAAAAATTATTTTCTGCCAAACCGTAAACTTCGGCAGCAAGCTTTTATCAGCAACTCTTTAGCGCTTCAACACCAAAACCACTAGAAATTTACTTGCGTTCCAGAATTTTTCAGGCTGGGTGATTATCACCAGCGTTTCGCTTCCCGTTTGAACTACTGAATAACTATCTGAAGGATGCGTTGTTATGATTTTTGATTTCTTGGACTGTACCTTGATGCTCTTGAATTTATTGATATCAATCTCCTCAAAATTGGATTTGTTAAAAGCATCACTGAGTTTTCTGCTCGAACCAATGCCCAGCACGCCTCCCTCTTTAATAACCACGCCCTTTTTGAGCAACTCTTGTTCGGTGCCTGAAGTAAACCACGCCTTGCTTAACATCCGCGCTTTTTCTTCATTTTCTTCACTTACCTCTTTGTATCGCTCATATAAATTACCAAAATCTTTGTTCATGCTTTCCATGTCGGTGAGCAGGGCATCAATCTGCTTGCTCTTGTCATCAACTAAATCGTTAAGCATGCTGATAAAGCCATTGTAGGCATTGCTTTCACCTTGCCCCTTTCCGGTATTTTCCTGAAGCCTTTTGAGCAACTCTTTGTTCCTGGTCATTACCGAATCTATGAATTTCAGGTTGGCCATCACCGCAGCCTTCTTACCCTTTTTTAGTCCGGCTTGTTTTTTTCTTATCAGTAACACATTGTTCTGTACCTCGCTCATGGTTGAGGTAAAAAAAACAAGCACACTGTCCCTTATAGCCAGTTCTTTCTTCAATTTATTGTATGCCTCAGCAAGTGTATCGGGGGCTTTTTCAGCAGGCACAATTACCTGCTCGGTTTTTGTTTCCTGACCACAGGAAACCATCAACAAAAAAAGAGGAATTAAGACAAAAAACTGTTTCATGTGGATAAACTTGATTACAAGGTAGACACTCTTAAGACACCATAAGTGTGCAGATTAAAAATTTAATTAACAGTTTACCTGTCAATATTTCCTTCGGTGGTTTCTGTTGTTCTTAGCCGGGAATTTCTTTTGCCCGCCAAACTGCTGTACATGCCCTTGCACATTGCCATTGGTTACATTCCGCGTACGGAAGTCAATGAAATGAAGGCGCTTGTTCATGTCGAATCGGATTTTGCCTTCCGACATCTTCTCTAAATGAGCGAGTATGGTTTCATCGCTCACAGCATCTCTGTTCCATGCCAGATAATCTTTTTTCATCAGATTGGCAATGGCTTCAGCATATACCATGCGCTTCTCATCATCTCCCATCTCCAAAGCCTTGCGGATAAATTTTTCCACCGCGCTGCCGTAATGCATATAACGGATGTTCCCCTTGGGATAAGCCACCCGCCGGGGCTTGCTCTCTACAATCTCGCGACTGGGTGCAGCATACGAACTGTCTACATCCAGCTTATAATCGGTCATGATGTGCAGGTGATCCCACAGCTTATGGCGAAAATCTTCAGCTTCCTTTTGATGAGGATTTAAAATGGTCATGATTTCAATAATTGCACTTGCCATTTTTGTGCGCTTCTCCCTGTTGGGCTCCTCCACGGCAAGTTCCGCCATGCGTTGCACATTTCTCCCATATTCGGGAATCATCAGCTTGTTGAGCTGTGTGTTGTATTCCATGTGTTTGTTGTGTTGGGGAAACGGAGCTGTTTAAGCATCCGTCGCAATTTTATTCAATTGCTTTCAGTTTGGCGAAGGTAAGTAATAATTGTTTGCTTTGACCGGAGTCAAACAAAATACTCGCCTTGCGGTTTGCACCTGCTCCCTCAAGAGCCTGTATCGTTCCCACACCAAAGGTGCCGTGTTCAACCCTTTGGCCTATCACAAAATCTCCGGTTACTTCGCCTTCACCTGCACGCGTTCTATCCTCCTCAATCTTCCTGAGTTTGCCCCTGCCCGCAGTCGCAGGGGGTGTTTCACGCTTACTTGCAGCAGGCAATTCCTGACTTGTTTTTCGCAAAAAAAATGGCTTTCCACCCCAGGGCGTCTCTGCCGTTTTTGGTGCAGAAACTTTTCGCGGACGAATCAATAATTCCTCATCAATCTCATCAATAAATCGGCTCGGATCACAACTCAGCAAATTTCCGTATTTGTAGCGGCTCTGCGCATAACTCAGGGTAACCCTTTTCCGTGCCCGTGTAATGGCCACATAAAACAAGCGACGCTCCTCCTCCAACTCACTTCGGCTTCCCATACTTTGCTGCGCAGGAAAGAGATTTTCCTCAAGCCCCACCACAAACACATACGGAAATTCCAAACCCTTGGCAGCATGCACCGTCATGAGAGACACCTTGTCCGCATGGTCTTTCTCCGGCCCCTCTTCCTCCGCATCTGTAAGCAAGGCAATGTCCTGCATAAACACATCCAGCGTGTCTGCCACTTCTTCCTTTTCAAACTCCCCCTCCACAAACATGGCATCGGGCGGACTAATCCTCAGCGTCTTGTTTTCGGTAAAATCCTTCATCCCGTTCAGCAAGGCCTGTATGTTTTCATACCTACTTACACCTTCAGGTGTTTTATCTGCATACAACTCTTTTAATATCCCACTGGCAGCGGCAATCTCAGCACCCAACTCATACGCATCCATGTGTGGCATACGCAAAGAAAAATGCTGAATCATGGTGCAAAAATCCAATAACTTTTGTCTCGTGCCCGCTTGTAATTGCATCGGATTACGCTCGTACAATTCCAAACATACCTGCCACAAACTCATGCCGCGTGTAGCCGCTTCCACCCCAATTTTGTCGAGTGTGGTTTGTCCAATGCCCCTCGCAGGATAATTGATGATCCGCTTAAAAGCTTCCTCATCATGCGGATTAATAACCAATCGGAAATACGCCACAAGATCTTTGATCTCCTTGCGTTTGTAAAAGGATAAACCTCCGTAAATTTTGTAGGGAATATTCAGTTTCCGCAAGGCCTCTTCCAAAGCCCTGCTTTGTGCATTCGTTCTATACAAGATAGAAAAATCCTTGTTCGCTGCCTGCTCATTCATACGGATTTCAAATATGGCGTTGGCCACCATCCATCCCTCTTCATTGTCGGTAAGCGCACGCAAAACCGGAATTTTTTGTCCGGCTTCATTGTGCGTCCAAACCTGTTTCTCAAACTGCTCCTGGTTGTTGTTAATCACCTTGTTGGCTGCCTCCACAATGGTTTTGGTGGAACGATAGTTCTGCTCCAACTTAAAGGTCCGCATGCCCGGATAATCATGCTGAAAATTTAGGATGTTCTGAATATTTGCTCCCCGGAACCCGTAAATGCTTTGCGCATCATCTCCCACCACGCAAATGTTTTCAAAGGCAGCTGCCAGCTTTTTAACAATCACATACTGTGCAAAATTGGTGTCCTGATACTCATCAACCAAAATAAACTTGAATTTGTGCTGGTACTTGTGAAGTACATCCGGAAAATCCCTCAGCAGAATATTTGTGTAAAACAACAAATCGTCAAAGTCCATGGCGTTGCTCTGAAAACAACGCAGGTAATACAACTCAAAAATGCGCGTAATCTCCGGCCGGCGCGAAGCCCTGTCGTCGGCCTGTATCTCCGCATTGTCACGGTAGGCCTGCCAGGTCAGCAAATTGTTTTTTGCAGACGATATCCGGCTGTGCACCACAGAGGGTTTATACACCTTGTCGTCCAGATTCAACTCTTTCACAATCGATTTAATCAAACTGCGCGAATCATCTGTATCGTAAATGGTAAAACTGGATGGAAATCCAATGCGGTGCGCCTCGCTTCTTAGCAAACGAGCAAACACAGAGTGAAAAGTACCCATCCAAAGGTTGCGGCTCTCCTGCTCACCCACCAGCTTGGAAATACGCTCCTTCATTTCTCTCGCCGCTTTGTTTGTAAAGGTGAGCGCCAGAATATGAAAGGCGTCGGTTCCTCTGTGCAACAAGTAAGCGATGCGATAGGTGAGCACACGGGTCTTCCCTGACCCGGCTCCGGCAAGGATCATCACCGGTCCGTCTACAGCAAGAGCCGCCTCCCGTTGTTCGGGATTTAAATCATTCAAAAAACCGGGAATTTCCAAGGGACTTTTAAGCCCCGCTAATTTCGGAAATTTAATCCGGCTGCCGATGGTGTTTTCTATTTTCTTTTCAGCTTCTGCACAGCAACATGTGTATATGAACATGATAGGCTTTCCCTACTTTTGCAGACATGGAGGACAATCCCTGGCTCAGCCGTACCAACTTGCTCATTGGCAACCAAAACACCATCCTGCTTAAAAATGCATCGGTATGCATAGCAGGTCTGGGTGGTGTGGGTTCCTATGCCGCCGAAAGCATTGCCCGCGCAGGCGTAGGTAAACTTACCCTCATCGACGGCGATGTGGTAGATCCCAGCAACCGCAACCGACAATTACCCGCGCTTATCAGCACACAAGGACAGTTTAAAACCAGGGTCATCAAAAACCGTTTGCTCGATATCAATCCCGATCTCGAAATAACGGTGCTGCCGGAATTTCTCTTGCCCGAAAACATCGATGCACTGGTGCAAAATGGTAAGTTTGATTACATAGTAGATGCCATCGATGGCATTTCTCCCAAGTGTAGCCTTATTGCGGCAGCCAAAAAATACGAGGTGCCTGTGGTCAGCTCCATGGGAGCCGGCGGAAAACTCGATCCCAGCCGTATACAGATTGCCGATATCTCCCGTACCAACAATTGCTACCTGGCTTCGGTATTGCGTAAACGCCTGCGAAAAATGGGCATAAGTCAGGGTGTACGAACCGTGTTCTCAGATGAAAAAGTACTCGACGAATCCCTCATGGTTACCGATGGCACCCATTTTAAAAAATCTGCCTATGGAACCATCTCCTACCTCCCCGCCATCTTCGGAATGTTTATTGCTTCGGTAGTCGTCTGCGACCTCATCGGATGGAAAACCAAAGCACTCTTCCCCGGCCGCGAATCAGGATTTTATTCCAAACCACAGGACATCATTCGTCCATAGACAAAAGTCAGTTAGTCGAATTTTTTTTGCGCTTCTTGTAGGGCGTTCCCCTGCGGGTCGTGCTTTCCACTCAAACTTTTTTGCCTGGCAAAAAAGGATCCGTTCCAATCACTAACGCAACATTTCATATCTGCTCTCATAGTTTGTTGCTTGTTTAATACCAATCATCTTTTCTAAACGGCTCCTGCGTGTTTTGTCGCAGCTACTTTTTACTTCATCATTTCTCATCACAAAACACAAGAAGAAAATTCACATGAACATTTAATCGTATCCAACTCCTTTTCTACAATAAATTAATTATAATAACTTTATGGCGCAACTAAAACCAATCAACGCATGAAAAAGAACATTGCATTGAGTGATACCGGCTTTCTATTCAATCCTTCGTCCGGTGATTCATTCTCAACCAACCCCACCGGTCTCGATATCATCCGGTGGCTCAAAGAAGGAAAAACACAAAAAGAAGTCCTCAAAAACCTCAGCGAAAAATATGAGGTAGAACCCGACAAGGCCGAACGCGACCTGCAGGATTTTATGGACATGCTCAAAGCCTATCACCTGAGAGAACATGAGTAAGCGCACAAAAATTACGGTTGCAGTCACCGGTATCAACAACATCGATAGTCCCGGTCCCGGCATCCCCGTAATTCGTTCGCTGCGCGAAAGCAACAAATACGATGTCCGCATCATCGGACTATCTTATGAGGCACTGGAACCGGGCATTTACATGCACAACTTGGTCGATCGCTCCTACCAAATTCCATTGCCTACTGCCGGCGCAGAGAGCCTTTTACAGCGGCTTGCCTACATCCATCAGAAAGAAAACATCGAGGTAATCATACCTAACTTCGACGCAGAACTACACAACTTCATCAAGGCAGAAAAACAAATTTTCGATGCCTTCGGCATCCGCATGTTTCTGCCTACCCTCGAAATGTTTGATGCCCGTCACAAATCCTCTCTCTTTGAGTTCGGAAAAAAAAACGGCATCGATGTTCCCTACAGCAAAATGATTTTTTCGGCTTCCGAAATTCCCCTGCTCAGCAAGGATTTTACCTATCCAATGGTGGTCAAAGGAAAATACTACGAGGCCAGTATCGCTTACACTGCCGATCAGGTAAGTACCTACTTCCATAAAATTTCCGCCAAATGGGGACTCCCCGTCATCATCCAGCAGTTTGTAAGCGGTCAGGAAGTGAATGTAACCGCCATCGGCGACGGAAAAGGAAATTGCATTGGCGCAGTGCCCATGCGCAAACTCTACATCACCGACAAGGGTAAAGCTTGGGCCGGTGTGGCTACCGATGATGAAGCACTCATCCGCGCAGCACACTCAGTAATCAAGGCCCTGCACTGGAGAGGGGGTACCGAGCTCGAATTTATCCGCAGCGAAGAAGGAAAATATTTCCTGCTCGAAATCAATCCCCGCTTCCCGGCATGGGTATACCTGGCCACCGGTTGCGGACAAAATCATCCGGAAGCCCTCCTGTCTCTCGCCCTGGGCGAAAGCGTAAAGCCCATGAAGACCTATGAGGCCGGCAAAATGTTCGTCAGATATTCCTATGACCTGGTGGTGGGACTAGACGAATTTGAAAAAATAACAACCCTGGGAGAACTTTAACAATACTTACAATGAGCAAAATCGCATACGAAAGACCCGTTATACAAAAACTCAATGCGGGCATCACCAATAAGTTCGGAACAAAAACAGAATACGCTCCCGTTACTCACATCGAAGGAGTATCTGTAAAATCCATTATCGAAGCCCATGGCTCGCCCTGCTTCGTCCTCTCCGAACGACAAATCCGACAAAACTACCGCAATGCGGTAAGAGCATTTAAAACACGCTATCCCAAAGTACAGTTCGCATGGTCCTACAAAACCAATTACATCAATGCCATTTGCAACATCTTCCACCAGGAAGGTTCTTGGGCAGAAGTGGTATCAGGTTTTGAATACAACAAAGCCCTCGGCAACGGAGTGCCCGGCAACAAAATCCTTTTCAATGGTCCTGATAAAACCACTGAAGACCTGCTGCTCGCCATCTCCAACAATTCCGTCATCCACATCGATCACTTTGAGGAACTTTACGAAATTTCCGCCATCGCCGACGAACAAAAGAAAAAAGTGCGCGTGGCCATTAGGGTAAACATGGATACCGGCGTATATCCCATGTGGGACCGCTTTGGTTTCAATTACGAAAACGGACAGGCATGGAATGCCATCAACAAACTCATGGCCAATGAATGGATTCAGCTCATCGGCCTGCATGCCCACATCGGCACCTTTATGCTCACTACTTCGGCCTATGCAGTAGCCGCAGGAAAACTATGTGACCTTGCAGTAAACATCCGCAACCAGTGGAACCGAAATATCGAGTACCTCGATTTAGGAGGAGGTTTCGCCTCTGCAAACAGCCTCAAAGGATCCTACCTGCAGGGCGCAGATGTAGTACCTGATGTAAATGAGTATGCAGAAGCCATCTCCAGCGTCATCCTCAATTATGGCTTCAAACCCAATGAGCTTCCATTGCTTATTCTCGAAAGCGGACGCGTACTGGTAGATGATGCCGGATACCTCCTTGGCAGCGTCATTGCTACCAAACGGCTTAGCGATGGACGCCGTGCAACCATCATGGATTTTGGCGTAAATCTCCTGTTTACTTCCTTTTGGTACAACCACAAAATTTCTCCCGCACAAGAGTTTTCTCATCACACAGAAGACATGGTTTGCTTCGGTCCCCTGTGCATGAATATCGATGTGGTTAGAGAAAGCATCACACTTCCCCTGCTGTCAAAAGGAGACCATGTAGTGGTGCATAAAGTAGGTGCTTATAACATGACACAGTGGATGCAATTTATTCAGATGCGTCCGCGTGTGGTGTTGATTGATGAAAACCGCCAAGTGCATGTCATACGCGAGCGCGAAACCATCGAAACCATTCAGCAGATGGAACGCATGCCGGCACATCTCGCCAAATTCCAACTTTGATTTTACCTTGAAAAAGGGCAACGGTATAATAAGTTTTTTTGCAGAGAGCCTCTACAAAAGCTATGCACAGGTTTTTTTCTCTAAAAATCCTGTGCTGGCAGGAGGCATCATTGTTATTACCTTTCTCAATCCTCTCCATGGTTTGATGGGCATCCTGGGTGTGCTGCTCGGAAACACAGCAGCCTATTTTGCCCTCCAAGAAAAAGAAGAAGTAAGAGAAGGCTACTGGGGCTTTAATCATCTCCTGGTGGCTCTTTATCTTGCCTCCACCTTTCAACCCAACCTGCAGTTTGCAGTGCTCTTTGTTTCGGTGCATTTTTTGTGTTTCTCTTTTACCTTCTGGATCCGCAACTGGGCCAACAAGGCAGGACTTCCCTATCTTTCTCTGCCTTTTATCCTCACCTCTTTTGTGGTGATGCTAAGCGCAGGCAACATTCCCAACCTGCTGCTTTCCGATAGCGGTATCTACACACTCAATGAGCAAATGCTCGAATCAGGAACCTACACCGAAAAAGTAAATGCACAGATCGCTGCTTTTTTTCCTGCTTTTTTTGAGGATTTTTTTCACATCCTCAGTGGCATTTTTTTCGATAAAAACCTGCTCGGCGGATTCCTCCTCGCACTCTCCCTGTTGTGGTGGTCCAGAATCGCGTTTCTCTCTGCACTAATCGCTTTCGGTGCAGCCCATTTGTTGTTTGTCTTCTATGGCATTCCTCCCCAAGCACTAAACGATTCCCTCACCGGAGCAAACTATGTGTTTTTCACCCTCACCTACATGTGCTATTACCTGGTGCCGGGCATCATTCCTCTGCTGCTTACCATTGCCTTTTTTCCCTTGCTCTTCTTTGTTAATATTTTTCTTGGGAAAATCCTTGTGGTGATGCAACTCAAACCCTTTACGCTGCCCTTTGTCTCGGGCATCTTCATCTCCCTATCAGTCTTGCGACTCATTCGTCCTTTTAAAGGTCTTCACTGGGTAGGTCATGCTTATTTTTCACCGGAGAAAAATCTCTACATCGACTCTGTTTTAACGCCCATCCGAAAACAATTACAAACCCTCCCGCTTAGGCTTCCTTTCTTCGGACAATGGATGGTTTCCCAAGGATATGCAGGCGGCATCACACACCTCGGCAAATGGCAAAAGGCACTCGACTTTGTGGTCCTCGATGAACAGATGAAAACATATACCGATGTCGGAAAAGAAACCTGGGATTATTACTGCTACGGCAAACCGGTTATTGCTTCCGCTTCCGGAGTCGTTACAGCCCTCGAAGACAGTGTTGATGAAAACCTCATTGGCAGAACCAATACCGGGGCAAATTGGGGCAACTCCATCGTTATTCAGCATGCACCCGGACTGTGTTCTCAGGTAAGTCACCTAAGGCCTTTTTCTGCACAGGTGCGTGTAGGTGATTATGTGTACGCCGGGCAAATTATCGGATACTGCGGCAACAGTGGCCGTTCTCCCGAACCCCACCTACATTTTCAGGTACAGCACGAACCCTTTATAGGAGCCGTTACCATGCCCTGGCCCTTCAGACATTTTATCGAACAGATAGATGGACAGCGACGCCTGTGCTCCGGCACCATACCCTCTGAAGGTACCTTCGCCGAAACAGTTGATACAGATCCAAGATTACATGAAGCCATGGGGTTTTATCCGGGCTATTTGCTCCGTTTTCGCGACAGCCAAATGAAAATATATGAGTGGGAAGTAAAAACCACTGCCCTCAATGAAACTTACCTGTATTGCAGCGAAACAAATTCTTCCGCCTTTTTTGTTTTCGATGGCACCCTGCTCCAATTCACAACCTTCGAAGGCAAGCGCAACACACTTTTGTTTCATTTCTTTTTAATTCATTACCGAATCCTCCCCGGCAATTATCCCGAATTGCCTGTGCATGCCTTGGTTTCGCCCCTATGGATGAACATTCCCTTGCTTGGCTGGCTGCTCGATTTTGTGGCTCCCTTCCTAAGCATTAAAGGCGCCTCATATACTTCGGTCTTGCAAAAACCTGCACATGTGCATGAATTTAATTACACTGTATCATGCAGATTTACTTTTGCCGGCATCATCGCCAAGGCCTATAGTGGAGAAATAACAGTAGACAATAATCGTATCTCAAAATGGAGTTATCATTCCGGAAAAACACATTTCTCGGTCTATTCTTTTTAACCCTCTTGGCCAATAACCTTTTGGCCATCACTGCCGCAAACATTAGCGACAGCCTCTCTGAAGAGATGTTTGTAAAAGGCAGATACCGCGACCTTATCAGGGCTTCGCGCGCCACAGTGCGCAGCGGGAATGCCGACGAAGTACTCCTGTTCCGACTTGGTGTGGCCGGATACGAAACAAAAAATTATGCGCTTGCCATTTCCATGTTCGAAAAAATTCAATCCAAGCGCATGCGTAACCTGGCCGCCGAAGAATACCTGCGCGCCTGTAAAAAAATGTACCAACCTGCACAGGAAGATTATCTCGGAGAATGGGAACATGTAAAACAAAAAAAAATACAGGCAAGCTTGTACACAGCCGCAAACACTTGGCTCACCAATCTCCCAAATCCCGACATGCGATCTTTCACCATTGCCAATGATGGCTTTGCAGCCGCTGTTTTTCCCAAAGCCTTTTTTGCCTATTCCATTTTCGCAGAAGCCCTCATCAGCAAACGCTACAAATGCGTGCTTGGATACACCAACAACAGTATGCAGACTTACTCCGATATATGGAACAACTTCGACAACAAAACAAAAGAATACACCTGGAAACAACAAGATTTCTATGGCTTGTTTTCCTACAGGATACAGCCACATTTTAGCGCCGGATTGTTTTACCATTCCATGCGTTCGCAAGCAATGTTTTTAGAGGCAGTATGGAATCCGAACAACCCGTCATATACCTACCTCGACGGACTCTCAAACAGCAGCGCATACATCGCAGGAGCACACTTTCTCTACAAAAATGCGTACATCGAATGTGAAGCCAATCCCTCCTTTTTACAATTCGGAAATCTCAAAACACTCAACCTCGAATTAGCAGGCATGGCCTATCCGCTCGGAAACCAAAACCTCATCACCTACCTGCGCCTGTATGCCACTTCCGACAGCATCAAAAACCGAAATTTGTTGTATGCCGGTCTAGGAACCATGCCCTTTAAAAACACTTGGATCAAGGGAGGATTGTTATGGGGAAGCATACAAAACCAGGTTTCTTTGGCAGGCAGCGTTTTTTCTCCTATCCCCGACAATACCCGTTACTTGGCCGAGGCCGAGGCTGTTTTTCAGGCAGGAAAATATACTTTCTCGCTCAGGTATAACAACATGCTCCGCTACACTGATGTGTTCAAAATAAACATGTCTGATGTATACAATCCGGCAAGCTATAAAACCACTTTTTCCACACACACTTATCGCACACAAAGCATTACCTTTAGCATCAAATACCGCTTATGAAAACCACACTTGTAACCTTGATTACCATCGTATTCTTCACAGGAAAAATATTTTCCCAGGAAGGAATGGAAATAGTTTTTTCCAAAAGTTATGCCTGCGAATACCGGCTGCATTATGACAGTGCCATTGCTTTCCTGCGCACAGGCAATATCGACAACAATTACGAAGTAAACCTGAGGCTCGGTTGGTTGCATTACCTCTCCGGAAAACATGAACAGTCCATGGGCTTTTATAAAAAAGCCAAAAGCATCATGCCCGTTTCTATCGAGCCTCATCTGGGAATTGTGTATCCCCTGAGCGCCCTTGAAAAATGGAATGAAGTGCTGCTCGAATATGATGGAATCATCAAGCTGGACGCAAAAAACTACACTGCCAATTTCAAGGCAGGACTGATTTATTATAACCGCAAGGATTATACACTCGCAAAAAAATACCTTGATGTATTGCTCAATCTCTATCCCTTCGATTACGAAGTAGTGCACCTCAGTGCATGGAACCACCTGATGATGGGCAATTACCGCGAAGCTCGCGTACTCTTTCAAAAATCCCTTTGCATCAAGCCCGGTGATGTTTCATCTAACGAAGGCCTCCGAAGCATCAAATAAAAAACCGATTAGCGGAAGCTCATTTCTCTGAAATACAAAAACGCACCCCTCCCCGAAATTCCCGCCAGCAAAGGAAGACAAAGG
>Ga0068872_10000883_pt1 | contig 24584 bp, 20 predicted proteins | sample NOAtaG_7_FD_66441 | JGI IMG/M metagenome (GOLD analysis project Ga0068872, IMG submission 66441) | Freshwater lake microbial communities from Lake Erie, under a cyanobacterial bloom - NOAA_Erie_Diel1S_2200h metaG | ecosystem: Environmental > Aquatic > Freshwater > Lake | place: USA: Ohio, Lake...
GCACCCGGGGACCTGCTGCCCGTCGAGATCCACTACAACCCGTCGACGGGAGGCGAGTCGGAGTTCATCGAATTGCGCAACCTCGCCAACGACCCGCTCGACCTCTCGCGCTGCGCCCTGTCCGGCGGCATCGGATTGGTCTTCCCCGAAGGCCTGATGCTGGCCCCGGGAGCATCCCTGGTGGCGGTGCGTGATCCGATCGGCTTCGCCGCCCGCTACCTGGCACCCGGTTCCGCCGGCGCCCGGGCGGGCATCCGCACCCTCGGACCGTGGGTCGGGGCGCTGGACAATGCGGGCGAACGCATCGCGTTGCTCGGAGCCGATGGCGCGGAACTCTGGGCGTTCACCTTCGGCACCCGGGCCCCATGGCCGGTGCGGGCCGATGGGGGAGGAAGGTCCCTGGTGCTGTCCGAACCGGCCAGCCCTCCGGTGGGGCGGGAGGCGGTCAACGCCTACCTCGGCGAGGGACGACGCTGGCTGCCGAGCCTGTCCGACCATGGAACTCCCGGCTGGGCGGATCCGTTCCGGGCCTCGGTCGCGGCGACGCCCGACGGACCGATGCTCGAGTGGAGCACCATTTCCGGCGAGACCTACCGCGTGGAGGCCACCGAACGCCTGGGCGATCCCGTCTGGACGGTCCTCGAGCAGGGACCGGCTCCCCGCGACGAAGTCCGCCGTCGACCGCTGGCACCTCCCCGGGTGCCCCCGTCCCCCGCAACCCCGGAACCGCTCCCCGACCTCACGCGCTTCTACCGCGTGCTCTGGGTCCGGTGATCCGCGACCCGGTCCGGGCCACACGGGCTGCCCCGGGATCAGGCCGCGTCCTTGCCGAGGGCGTGGAAATTGCCGGCCTCGCAGCAGGCCACGAAGGTCTCGGTCGAGCGCTTCAGCTCCTCCCACCGCCTGCGGATCTTCACGGCCTCCTCGGGGTCGATGCGGTTGTCGGACGCCGCGCTGGCGATGACGGCCAGGAGGTCGGCGAACTCCTGCACGACGCCGTTGGTGGCCGGGATCAGGTGCTCGGGGTGGGTGTGGTGGTTCTTCGGGTTGCGGATGAAGAACCCACCCGCCCGCTGGCAAAGCCAGTGGATGAGCCGCAGGTCGCGGGTGCTCTTGACCAGTTGATCCATCCGGTCCAGCGGGTTGTGCGACGCCGTCGCCGCGTCCGGGTCCGGCTTCTCGGCCCACTTGTAGATCAGCGACAACGACAGCCCCAGGTCGGCGGCGATCTGCTTCGCGCTGGTGGACTGCAGGACTTCCCGGATCACCTGATAGGAGTGCATGACGTCTGGTTACCAGCCGGGCGCCTCGCCTGGGAAGCCGGGAAAGATGGGCCCGACTTTCGGCGTGCCCGGCGGGCTTCGCCCGTGGTTGTCTGGACTCCATGCAACCGGCCGCCATCCTCGCCTGCGTCGGCGCCTACTTCGCGGGCCTGCTGACGCTGGCCTGGTGGACCGGGCGTCGTGCCGACAACGCCGGGTATTTCACCGGCAACCGTCGCTCGCCCTGGGTCTGGGTGGCGCTCGGGCTGATCGGCGACACGCTCTCCGGGGTGAGCTACCTCTCGGTGCCCGGCAAGGTGGCCGCCGACCGCTTCGGCTATCTGCAGCTGGTCCTGGGCTACTGCGTCGGTTACGCGGTGATCGGCGGGGTGCTCCTGCCCCAGTACTACCGCCTGCGCCTGACCTCCATCTACGAGTTCCTCGGCCAGCGTTTCGACGGCATGGCCCAACGGACCGGCTCCGGCTTCTTTCTGGTCTCCCGGGTGCTGGGGTCGGCGGCCCGTCTCTACCTGGCGGTGACGGTCTTCCAGACCTTCGTCTTCCAGGGATGGGGCGTCCCTTTCTGGATCACCTCGGGCACGGCCGTGCTGCTGATCCTGGTCTACACGCTGCGAGGCGGCATCCAGACCCTGGTCTGGACCGACCTCTTCCAGAGCGGCTTCCTGGTGCTGGGCGTGATGCTGAGCATCGGCGCCCTCCTGTCGGCCCTGGACTGGGGCCCGTCCGAGATGATCCGCAATCTCGCCGCAGGCCCGGAGACCACCGTGTTCAACGGGGATTGGCGCTCCCCGGGCTTCTTCTGGAAGCAGTTGGTCAGCGGCGCGGCGCTGGCGGTGGTCATGACCGGCCTCGACCAGAACAACATGCAGAAGACGCTCTCCTGCCGCACCCTGCCCGAGGCACGACGGAACCTCTGGCTCTTCACGCCCGTCATGGTCCTGGTGACCCTCGCGATCCTTGTCCTCGGGGCGCTGCTCCTCCGCTTTGCCGAGACTCGCGGCATCCCCCTGCCCGCCCGCACCGACGAATTGTTCCCACGCATCGCGCTGGGCCATCTGGGCACCCCGGCGGCGATCGTCTTCGTGCTTGGGCTGACGGCGGCCACGTTCAACAGCGCCGATTCGGTGCTCACCTCCCTCACCACGAGCGTCTGCGTGGACTTCCTCGGCTTCGAGCGCCGACGCGACCTGTCGCAGGAGGCCATCGCCCACACCCGGCGCCGCGTCCACGTGATCTTTGCCGGTGTCCTGTTCCTGACGCTTTGCCTGCTGCAGACCCTCGCCGCGCGCTACGCGGTCATCGATCTGGTGCTCAAGCTCGCCAGCTACACCTACGGCCCGCTCCTGGGCCTCTTCACGCTCGGTCTGGCAACCCGGGTGCGCCTGCGCGGCGACCGGTTGCCGTGGGTGGGTGCCGGGGCCATCGCCCTCTGTGCGATCCTCGACCACCAGTCGACCCGGTGGTTCGGCGGGTATCGCTTCGGCTTCGAGTTGCTGCTGCTCAACGCCCTGCTGACCGGCCTGGGCGCCGTCACCGTGGCCCGCGTGGCCACCGACGGATCCACGGCCGGGTCCCCGGCCTGATGGGCCGTGCCCCCCGGAGCCGACCGCGGCGTTGGCGCGCCCGGGTGACCGGCGAGCGCGCCGGCCCGATCGGCCCAGAAAGAGACGTGCAAAACCGTCCCGGGACGCCATCTTCCCCGCCATGGCCCATGTGATCGTGCGTCCCCCATGGCACCTGCCCGACAGTGCCATCACCCCGGAGTCCGTCTACCACCGCCGACGGGAGTTCCTCCGGGCCCTCGGCTTCGTCGGCGGAGGCCTGGCGGTCGGCCTCCCGGCCCTATCCCAGGCGGCTCCCCAGGCGGGATCATCCCCCAAGGGGCCGGCGTTCAACCCAGGTTCCCGGAACCCGGAGCACAACCCGACCCTGCGGCTGTCGGACGAGTCGGTGGCCATCGGGTACAACAACTACTACGAGTTCAGCACCACCAAGACCCGCGTCCGCGAGTTGGTTGGGAAGTTCCGCACCGACCCCTGGACCATCGACGTTGGCGGCCTGTGCGAGAAACCCATGAAGCTCGGACTCCCGGACCTGCTGGCGGGCTTCCCACAGGAGGAGCGGGTGTACCGGTTCCGCTGCGTCGAGGCCTGGTCGATGGTGGTTCCATGGAACGGCTTCCCGCTGGCCGAGCTCATCACCCGGGCCAAGCCGAAGCCCGAGGCCCGGTTCGTGGCCTTCACCACCGTGCTGCGGCCCGAGGAGATGCCCGGGATCGCCCGCATGCCCGACTATCCGTGGCCCTACACCGAGGGCCTCCGGCTGGACGAGGCGATGCACCCCTTGTCCTTCGTGGCCACCGGGATCTACGGCAAGGCCCTGCCCAAGCAGAACGGGGCGCCGGTGCGCCTGGTCGTGCCCTGGAAGTACGGCTACAAGAGCATCAAGAGCATCGTCCGCATCGAATTTACCAGCAAGCAGCCCTCGACCCTCTGGGAGACGCTCAACCCGCGGGAGTACCCCTTCGAGTCCAACGTCGATCCGCAGGTGCCCCACCCCCGCTGGAGCCAGGCCACCGAGCGGGTCGTGGACACCGGGGAACGCATCCCGACCTTGTACCTCAACGGCTACGCCCCGTTGGTTGGCAAGCTGTATCCCAACCGGAAGGTCTGAGCCCGAGGCGCGGCGACTGGTGGTCATGCCGGACCATCGAACCGGCACACCAATCCGGCACCTCACGCCGGCCACCGGACGGCCTCAACGAACCACCGTGGCTTGGAGCGGAGGCCAATAGGCTTGGGCGGCCACCCAGGCGCTGATGAGCGCGGCCAACACCAGGGAGTGCCAGAAGACGAACCGCAGGATGCCGGCCTCCTGCCCCTCGGCCCGTGCGGACACACCGGCCACCACGATGCTCTGGGCATCGACCATCTTGCCCATGACTCCGCCGGTCGAGTTGGCCGCGCACATGAGGTAGGGGCTCAACCCCAACTGCTCGGCCGTGATCCGCTGGAGCGACCCGAACAGCACGTTCGAGGCGGTGTCCGAGCCGGTCAGGGCCACGCCCAGCCATCCCAGGAGCGTGCCGAAGAACGGGTACAGGACGCCCGTCTTGGCGAGGGCCACGCCCAGCGTCGCATCGGCCCCGGACAACTTCGTGACGTTGCCCAGGGCCAGCATCGCCGCGATGGTCACCAGCGATTGCCGCACCGCCAGGAGGGTCTCCCACCAGATCCGCAGCATCCGGCTCGGCGAGAATCCCATCAGGAACCCGCTGGCGACCGCGGCGACGAGGATGCCGGTGCCCGTCGCCGACAGGACGTTGCCGCGCCATTCGACCTTCTCGGGCTTGGCGACCGGCACGACCGGGGGTGTCCGCATCACCTGCTGGTGGATGCCAGGCACCTGGAACACCGGGGACGCCACCCGATCCATGGCCTCCTTCACCGGTCGGGTGCCCCAGAGGAAGATCGCCGCCGTCAGGAGCAACCAGGGGACCCAGGGACGCCACCACGGCCCGGCGACGGCCGGGGTTCCGGTCGTCGCCGGCACCGTCGGAGAGCCGCGGCGCCGCCGCCACCGGAGCAGCACCAGGACCGCCGCGAGGCTCACCAGGGCCGAGATCGAATCCACCAGCCACGGTCCATGGTGGTTGCTCACCAGATACTGCATCCCGGCGAAGCTTCCTCCGGCCACGAGGGCCACCGGCCACACCTCCCGGATCCCGCGCCAGCCCGACATGGCCCCGACGATCCAGAGCGGGATGATCGCCGAGAAGACCGGCAACTGGCGACCGGCCATCGCCGAGAGCTTGAGCACGTCCAGGTCGGTCACCTGCGCCAGCGTGGTGATCGGGATGCCGATGCTGCCGAAGGCCACCGGGGCCGTGTTGGCGATCAGCGAAAGCCCGCTGGCGTGGATCGGCGAGAACCCCAGTTCGATGAGCAGCGCCGCGGTGATGGCCACCGGGGCGCCGAACCCGGCCGCACCCTCGATGAAGGCACCGAAGCAGAACGCGATCAGGATCACCTGCACGCGCGGGTCGGGTGCCAGGCGGAGCAACTGCCCCTTGAGGTCCTGGAAGCGGCCGGACCGCACGGTCAGCGCGTGCAGGAACATCACGTTCAGGACGATCCACCCGATCGGGAACAGGCCGTAGGCGGTGCCGTAGGCCGCGGCCCCCAGCGCGGCGGGCACCGGCATGCGGAAGGCCAGCAGGGCCACGCCGAGCGCCGACCCCAGCGACAGCACCGCCGCAAGTCCCACCTTCACCCGGCCGGAGGCCACGAGGCCGAGGAGCAGCACCACGGGGATGGCCGCCACCAGCGTGGACAGCCATGGATTTCCCAGGGGATCGAGGGGTTGCGGCCAAGGCATGATGCCCGAGAGGATGCCCGGGCTTCCTCCGGCCGGGAAGGCGCGAACGACTCGCCGAGCCCGGCACCTGCAGGTCCGATGGCCCCGATATGCGGGGACAACGGCACTTGCTTTCGCCCACGGCGGGTCGCATGGTGAAGGGCCGATTCGGGAACACCCGCAGAATTGCGGCCTTTTAGCCATGAGCGAACCACTGGAGATCAACCTCGACCTCGACAAACTGTTCCAGCCTGCCTGGGCCACCTCACCGTCGGACCCCAACAAGTACGCCCGGTACGACGGAACGGAGGGAGAGTCCCGCGGAGACCGGCGCTTCGGTCGCGGTGACCGCCCGCCTCGTCCGGGCGGCGGTTTCGGCGGGCCTCGTGGGGGCGGCGGCGATCGCGGACCCCGTCCCGGGGGCTTCGGTGGCCCCCGTCCGGGCGGCGATCGTGGACCGCGCCCGGGTGGCGATCGCGGACCCCGCCCGCAGGGTGGCGGTGCCCCGGGCATTGCCTGGGATCCGAAGGGGCCTCCCCGCCGGGAAGGACCGGGCCGTGGACCTCGCCGTCCCGACTTCAGGCCCGAGCCGTTGATCCCGGTCGAGCTCACGCTCACGCCGGAGGCCGGCGGCGTCAGCTCGCTGGCCCGGCAGATCAAGCTCAGCGGCCGCGCCTACCCCCTCTTCGAGGTGGCCGGGCTCGTGATGCAGAAGCCCGACCGCTACACGGTCGGCTTCAAGGTCATCAAGCGACGCGACGAGGCGACCAAGAAGGACGTGCCCGTCCAACCCCTCTTCGTTTGCAGCCTGGACGACACGCTCTGGCTGAGCGAGGCCGCCGCGACCGACCACGCGCTGAAGGCCCACTTCGAGACCTTCTACCAGACCCAGAAGCTGCCCTGCGATCCCCCCAAGGGCGTCTGGACCCTGGTGGCGCAGTGCGGGATGACCGGTGAACTTCTCGGGCCCCCGAACTTCCACGGGTATCAAGAGAAGCTTCGCAAACTGCATAGCGAGAGGTTCTCCCGCATGAACTTCGATGCGTACAAGAGCCGCGTGAAGATCGTGAAGGACGAGGCCGTGGTGAAGCAGTGGACCGAATCGGTCAGCTTCCGCTTCGAGTACACCGCCCTCAACGTGCCGGAGCCGAAGGTGTTCGCGTCGATGGACGAGGTTCGTGCCCACTTCATCGAGGTGCATCAGCCGACCATCATCCGACAGGTCGACTCCTTCGTCCCGAAGGCCGACGCCAAGCTGCCCGCCCCGCTGCAAACGCTGATGCGTGTCTCCCTGGACAAGGAGAAGCGCTTCCCGATCCGCATCGCGACGGCCCTGAGCGGGACCTTCGCCTCGATGGGCCTCCAGTTCTTCAAGCGCGACAAGACCGTGGTGCACGTGGCCGTGGCCCGCCCGCACTACCTCGACATCGAGAACAGCGTGGTGTCGGAGACCACCAAGAAGATCATCGAGCACATCAACACCAACGCCGGCACCAACCGCAAGCGGCTGGTGGAGACCCTCGCACCCAGCCCGGCACCGGCCGAGGCCCCGGTCGAGGGCGCGGCGGCCCCCGCCCCTTCGCCGCTCACGGCCGAACAGCAGACCGTGCTCAACGACCTGCACTGGCTGATCCATCAGGGACATGTCATCGAGTTCGCCAGTGGCATGCTCGAGACGGCCAAGAAGCCCGCCCCGCGGCCGGCTCCGGCTCCGAAGCCCCCGAAGAAGGGCGACAAGCCCGCCGCCGAGGCCAGCACGGCCCCGGCACCAGCTTCGGACGACGCCGTCTCGGCGGCGGACGTGGCGGCATCGCTGGCCCAGGAGGCTCCCGCCGAGGCGACCGACGTCACCGCCGGGGAGTCCCCAGCCGCCAGCGCCGAACCTGCCGCAGCCTCCGCCCCGGCCGAGTCGCCTGCCGCCCCGGATCACCCGCCCCAGGCGGCCTGAGCCGGGACAATGATCCACCGGAAACGGCACCCCTCCCGGGTGCCGTTTTCCTTGGAGCCCCGAAGCCCCCGAACCCGGACCATCCAGCGTGACCCAGCAGGAGGAAATCCAACGCCGGCGCACCTTCGCGATCATCTCCCATCCCGACGCCGGCAAGACGACGCTCACCGAGAAGCTCCTGCTCTATGGCGGCGCCGTCCAGCTGGCCGGCTCGGTGACGGCCCGCAAGAACCAGCGCGCCACCACCTCCGACTGGATGGAACTGGAGAAGAAGCGCGGCATCTCCATCAGTTCCACCGTCCTGCAGTTCGAGTACGCCGGCTACCGGATCAATCTTCTCGACACCCCGGGCCACAAAGACTTCTCCGAGGACACGTACCGGGTGCTCACGGCCGTCGACGCCGTCATCATGGTCATCGACGCCGGCAAAGGCGTGGAGTCGCAGACCCGGAAGCTCTTCGAGGTCTGCGCGCGGCGCGGCGTGCCGATCTTCACCTTCATCAACAAGCTCGACCGGCCATCCCGCGATCCCATCCTGCTGATGGATGAGCTCGAGGCCGTGCTGGGCATCCGCTCCTGCGCCATGAACTGGCCGCTGGGCAACGGACCGGAGTTCCGGGGGATCTACGATCGCGCCGAAAAGAAGGTCCACCTCTTCGAGCGCGTGGTCGGCGGCATGTACCGGGCCCCGGTCAACGTGACCGGGCTTGAGGACCCGATCGTCCGCGAGAAGCTCGACGACCTGACGTACGCCACGGTGCGCGAGCAGATCGAGATGGTGGAATTGGCCGGGGCCGCCTTCGACCACGCCGAGGTGCTGGCGGGCAAGCTGACGCCGGTGTTCTTCGGTTCCGGCGTCAACAATTTCGGCGTCCAGCTGCTGCTGGATCGCTTCCTGCAGTACTCAGCCTCACCCCGAGGCCGAACCGTGGCCCAGGACTAGACCCTGCCGAGGCCTTCGAGTGGCGACCCCGGATCGAGCGCAGGGGTCTGAGCGCAAGGCCCCGGGGCTTTTTCGGACCTGGGCCTTTCGGACCTGGGCCTTTCGGACCGGGGCCCGCCTCAACGCGAGGACGACCGCCCCTTCGTGGTGGTCTTCGACGGCTTGCGCCCCTTCGACGCCCGGGGCCGCTGGGGACCGCGCCCCGGAAAGGTCAGTTCGGCCACGCCGGACTTGTCCAACTCACCGAGACCGGAGGTCACCATGCGGGTGTATTGACCGAGGGCGGCCAAGGCCAGCGGCAGCTTCACCTTGGCCTGCTTGGCCAACCCGACCGCGATCCCGGAATCCTTGGCCGCATGGGCGGCGCTGAAGAAGCAGGCGTGGTCGCGCTTCTGCATGTCCTCGCCGTCGGTCTCGAGCACGCGCGAGTTGGCTCCGGTCTGGGAGAACACCTCGCGGAGCATGGCCAGGTCGAGGCCCAGCGCGGCCCCCAGGCCGAGCCCCTCGGCCAGACCGGCCGTGTTGATGTTCATGACCATGTTGACCAGCGCCTTGACCTGCGCGGCCGTTCCCGCCGGTCCGATGCGCCGGCGGGATGTCGACAGGACCGCCAGCACAGGCTCGGCCCGGTCACAGGCGGCCTGCTCCCCGCCGATCATGAGGTACAGGGTTCCTTGCCGGGCCTGGGTGATGCTCGAGGCCATGCAGGCCTCGACGCTCTGGGCCCCGACGGACTTCGCACGGGTCTCCACCAGGACATGGGTCGCCGGGCTCACGGTCGCGCAGTTGATGAAGAGCCTGCCCGTCGCCCCCTTGAGGAGGCTGTCGCCCCGGGTCGCGAACAGGGACTCCATCGCGGCGTCGTCGGTGACCACGGTGATGATCACGTCGGCGACCGCCGTCACGGCGGAGAGCTTCCGCGGAGCCTCGCACCCCAGTTCGGCGGCCAGGGCCAGCGCCTGCTTGTGGCGCACGTCGTGGACTGCGGTCACCGTGAAGCCGGTTTCCTTGAGGCGCCTGGCCATGTTGGCTCCCATCCGACCGACACCCACGCAGGCGATTCTGATGCTCATGATGTTGTTGCTGGTGAACCTTGGAGTCCGCGTCGATTTCCCGTCGACGTACCTCAACGCTCGTTGCGCACACCGGCGGTCACCCCCGACGGGTTGCCCCGCGGAGAGGAGAGCTCAAGGAGGTCGAGAAGAACGCGCTCAGCTTCCCGAAGATTCACGTCGGCGGCAACCCCCTCTTCCTCCTCCTCACCGTCCTCCTGACCCGCCTCCCGCAGGCGGCGGCGCTCGGCGGCCGCGTCCTTGCCATTGCCCGCCTTCAGGGCGCGGGCATCCCGGGCCGTCGCGGCCACGACCGGCTTGGCGGCCTTGGGCTCGGGCAGGCCCGGTTGGGAGGCGTTCTTGAGGGTGATCTCGTAGGTGAGCGGCTCGCTTTCGTTGCGCGACTTGATCTCGGCCTTGCGGATCGCGGCGCGGTCGCGGTCGGCGTCCATCTCCTGCCGCCGTTTCTTCTCGTTCAGGGACACCGTGCGGTCGGCCAGCTGCTTCCGGTAGCGCTCGATGTCCTCGCCGATGTAGGCGTAGTCCTTGTCCTTGGAGACCCGTTCGCCCGAACGCCGTTGCAGCTCGGGCAGCGCCCGGGTGACCCGGTCCACCTTCTCGAAGCGGATCGGCGGGATGGTGTTCCAGGGCAGCGCATTGCTCAGGGCCGATTCGCCGATGTCCGCGAAGTTGTTGATGCTCGGGAGGATCACGTCGGGCACCACCCCCTTGAGCTGGGTCGAGGAGCCCGAAGGCCGGTAGAACTTGCTGATGGTGACCTTGACCTGGCCAGGTTTGCCGGCGCCACGGTAGAACGGCTCGAGGCTCTGGAGGTTCTGCACGGTGCCCTTGCCGTGGGTCGAACTGTCGCCGACCACCACCGCACGGCCGTAGTCCTGCAGTGCCCCGGCAAGGATCTCGGAGGCCGAGGCGCTCAGGCGGCTGGTGAGCACCACCAGCGGGCCGTCATAGAGCACGTTGGAGTCCTCGTCCTCGAGGATCCGCTGCTGCCCCAGCGAGTTGACCACCTGGACCACGGGGCCGGTCTTGATGAAGAGGCCGGTCAGGCTGACGCATTCCTCCAGCGAACCGCCGCCGTTGCGACGGAGGTCGAGCACCACGCCGTCGACCCCCTCGGACATCAGTTTGCGGAGCAGCCTGGCCACGTCGGCCGTCGGGCTCTTGGTCGCCCCGTTGCCCCCGATGGCCCCGCTGTAGAAGGCCGGCAGGTCGATGACGCCGATGCGGTTGGTCCGGCCCTGGCCGTTGGGCAAGAGCACCAGCTTGGCCTTGGCCTCCTGCTCCTCGAGCGGGATGGTGTCGCGCACGATCGTGATGGTCTTGCGGGTGCTCAGGTCGGCTCCGTTCGGGATGTAGGTGAGGGTCACCTTGGAGCCCTTCGGGCCCCGGATCTGCTCGACGACCTTCTGGAGCTTCTCGTCGATCACGTCGACCGGCGGCTGCCGGTCCTGGGCCACCGCCACGATCTTGTCGCCCGCCTTGAGGCTTTTGCTCTTCTCGGCCGGGCTGCCGGGCTTGATCTCGGTGATGGTGGCATAGCCGTCCTCGCTGGTCAGCACGGCCCCGATACCCACGAACGACAGCGTCATCGACATGCTGAAGGCCTCCTCCTCGCGCGGGCCGAAGTAGTTGGTATGCGGGTCGTAGGAATGGGCCAGCGAATCGAGGTACCACTGCAGCACCTCCTTGGACTCGAACTGCTTGAGGTTGCGCATCACCCGGTTGTAGCGGCGGGTGAGCGTCTTCACGATGTCGTCATGCCGATCGCCCTGCAGGTTGGCCTCGAAGTAGGTGCGCAGGTCGGCCGGGCCCTTGAACTTGCCAGACTCGGCCATCTTGGCCACCACCGGAGCCCGGTTGGTGGACAGGTGCGCCTGCAACCGGGTCTCGAGGTCGGCCAGATACAGGTCGGCCACCTTCTTGCCCCCGGAAAGGATCGGCTTGGTGGCCGACTTGGCCGCGGAGGTCTTTGTGGTGCTGCCGCTGACCGCGGTCGAGGCGGCGCCGTTGGTCGATGTTCCGCCCGCGTCTGCCTCGGGCGGTTGGGTCATGAGCGTCCACACGTTGGTGGCCATGGTGGCGAAGTCGCGGTTGAGCTTCTCGGAGAGGTACTCGAAGCGAAGCCGGTCGTTCCAGAGCGACTGAAGTTCCGCGAGGTCCTTCGGTCGGGAAGCCTCCTTGCGGTTGAGCAGGATGCGGGAATCGGCCTCGAACGAGAACTTGCCGTTCTTGAGCACCCCCTGCACGAGCGCGTACTGCTGGTCGATGTGCTGGAGGTAGCGGTTGAAGATCTCGAAGGCCGGCCGGGTATCCCCACGCCGCAGCGTCAGGTCGTCGAGCTGGTGTCGGTAGGTGGCGAATTCCTCGTAGTCGGCCTGGGTGAAGTACATCCGCTGCGGGTCGAGCGATTCGAGGTACCGCTCGAAGAACCGCTCCGAGACGCGATCGTCGAACTCCTTCCGGAGGAAATGGGACCGCTCGATCATCCGTGCCGCCAACCGGGCGATCTCGCCACTGGACTCCTCCGGCGCGAGGGTCTTCGGATCGGTGAACTTCGAGGGCAGCACCCCGGTGTCGGGGGTGGCCGCGACGCCCGGTGTCGGGGCTTGCGTGGCCTCGGCGCGGGGTTTGACCGGCGGGGACTCCTTGGCCAGGACGCCGACCTGCAGCCAGAGGCATCCCACGAGCAACAGCACCCGATGATTCATTGGAAGGACTATGGTTTGAGACCGGTGGTTTGCCAACCGAAGTTGCGGTCGCCTTCGATCACCGACCCGGGACCGACCGGAATCCCGGCGATGCTCCCTCAGACCGTCAACCCGGTTTCCCGTTCAAGGAAGCCGCCGGGGCCGGGAACCTCACCCGACGGCCGGTCCCTGGCGCTTCCAGACATACCGGAACATCAGCACCCGCAGCGCCGCCGTGAGGGGGATGGCGAGGATGCCACCCAGCAGCCCGCCCAGGAGCGTGGTGCCCACCATGACGGCGATGATGATGGTCAGCGGGTGCAGTCCCACCCGATCGCCCATGATCTTCGGTGAGATGACCAGGCCCTCGAGGGTCTGGACGACCGCGAAGACGGCCAACACCTGAGCCGGCAGCACCCAGTCGCCCGAGCTGGCGAAACCGACGACCAGTGCGGCGACGCAGGTGGTGATGGCCCCGAGGAACGGGATCATGGTCAGCACGGTGGCCATCAGGCCGATGATGAAGGCGTAGGGCAGCCCGATGAGCAGGAATCCCAGCGTGTAGAGCGCTCCGTCGCAGATGGCGACCAGAAGCTGGCTCCGGAAGAACACGATCAGGTAGTCGTTGATGGATCGGAGGATGAACACCAGCTCGTCCTTGAACTCCGAGTTGCGCACCGGCAGGTAATCGGTCCATTCACGCTCGATCCCGCGCTTTTCAAGCAGGAAGTAGAATGCGTAGACCGGGACCAGAAACAGGCCCGCGAGCATCCCGAATCCGCCGCTCACCTTGCCCGCCTGCTCCAGCAGCCAGGATCCTCCCGCCGGCAGGAGGTTGACCAGCCAGGTCGAGGCCGTCTTGAGCGAGACCACCGCCTCCGCGGCGGGCGGCCGGGTGTCGCCCGCGGTCGGCTGCTGGTCCGGGCTCCGGTTGGTCGAGGCCCCCATCGGCGGCAAGGCCGAGCGCAATTCCAACAGCTTGCGGACCAGCACCGGAGGGTTGGTGGACCAGGACTCGACCTCGTGCTGGAAGCGCTGCCGGTATTGGGGCACCCGCTCGGCAAATTGCCGGGTCTCTCGGAAGACCTGCGGGATGACGCTGGCGAAGAGGCCGCCGACCAGCACCAGGGCCGTCGCAAAGACCAGCGTGATGGCCCGCGTCCTCGGGAGTCCCCGCCGCTCGATGAGATCGACCAGCGGATCCAGCAGGTAGGCGAGCACGCCTGCCAGCGCCAGCGGCCAGAGGACGGGCGAGAGCACCCTCAGCACCTGGCCAATCCCCCAGATGGCCCCGGCGATCAGGCCCACGAGCACCGCCACGGCCAGGGCGGTCAAGGTGCCCCAGAGGATACGGACCTGGGTGGGGTGCGGGGGAGGCGGAGGAGGATTCATCGGGTGGATGGCGATCGGGGTCGGGCAAGGTCGGATTCAGGCCATTGCCCGGGCCTTGTCGGCCGCGGCACGGACGGCCCCGATCAACGCCGCCCGGACGCCCCCCTTCTCCAGCGTGTGGATGGCCTCGATGGTGGTGCCACCGGGGCTGCACACCGCGTCCTTGAGGGCTCCCGGATGCTGCCCGGTCTCCAGCACCATCTTGGCGGCTCCCAGCAGGGTCTGCGCCGCCAGGCGCTGGGCGACATCCCGGGGCAGGCCGGCAGCGACCCCCCCGTCGGCCAGCGCCTCGATCATGAGGAACCCGTAGGCAGGGCCGCTGCCGCTGACGCCGGTCACCGCGTCGAGGAGCTTCTCCTTCACCTCGAGGGCCAGCCCCACGGATCCGAGCACGCCCTGCACCTGGCCGGCGTCGGCCCGGGTCGCGCTGGTCCCGACCGCGAAGGCCGAGGCGCTGGCCCCGACCAGGGCGGGCGTGTTGGGCATCACGCGGATGATCCGGAGGCCGGCAGGGCCGGCCGCCTCCATGCGGGCCAAGGTCACCCCGGCGGCGATGCTGACCACCAGGTGGCGCGGGACCTCCCAGACGGCAGACAATTCGGAAAGCAGGCCGACGACCTGATCGGGCTTCACCGCCACCACCACCAGGTCGGAGGCGGCGACCACCTCGGCGTTGCGGTCGGTGACCCGGGCGCCGGTGGCCTGGGCGAACGCCTCGCGGGCGGCCGGCACCGGGTCGCTGGCGATGACCTGTGCCGCAGGCACCACTCCGGCCTGGATCACCCCCCGGGCCAACGCCGTCGCCATCTTGCCCGCCCCGAGGAAGCCGATTGAAACAGGTTTCATGTGCCGGTCTTCCTATCAGCCACCGCAGGGGGCGGACATGGGAAAATCACCCGCGCGTCTCCAACCGGGACCGGGCCGTCTGCAGGCCGTCGCCCCCGGTGTCAGCGGGGCTCGCCGCTGCGGGCCTTGAGCCAATCCCAGTCGGTCGTCGGGTTGGCGGCGAAGATGCCCCCCGCCCCGCCCCGCACGTTGGGCCGCACCGTGCCATCCGGCCCGAGCACCTGCCACCGGTGGCCCTCGGCATGCCCGTCGAGGTAGGTGAAGAAGGCCGATCCCGAGTGGTAGGACGCGGGCAGGTTGCCCCATTTCGGGGCCTCCTCGAGGCGGTTCATGAAGAAGCCGTCATTGATCGTGTCCGGGTGCTCGTCCAGGAAGGCGAAGATCGTGGCCGGTGATCCCGCGTCGGAATCCTTGAAAATCTGCCGGTAGGACGGATTGAACCGGTTGGTCAACTCCCCGGGATCGCCCACGAGGGAATTCAACGCATAGCTGCGGATGCGCAACCCGTTGTCGGCCCTCGACTGGTCGGACGGGCATCGGAACACCGCCGTGCTCGAGAGATGCCTCGACAGCAGTCCGCTGGCCAGGAGCGCGAGGTTGGTGTTCCCCTCACTGCCGGTCCAATCCATGACGTTGTTGGCCCAACTGTTGGTGCGGGCCCGGGTCTCGCCGACGCCGTGGTTGTTCACGTACCGGTCGCGGTGGTCGTCGGAGTAGAGCTGGAGGGCCGTCTGGAGCTGCTTGGCGTTGTTGAGGCACACCATGCCAGCCGCCTTGGACTTGGCCCGGGCCAGCGCCGGGAGCAGCAGGGCGGCGAGGATCGCGATGATGGCGATGACCACCAGCAGTTCGATGAGGGTGAAGCCGCGGGAGCGCATGGGCCAACGCTGGGCGATGGCGGGCCGCAACGGAAGCTCCAAGCATGGGCTCCGGACTCCGCCGAGGAGCCGCCGGCCGGTGGGAACCCGGGGCTGGTGCTGCCCTCCCCCTCAGGGGCGGGCGCCAGCCACCCCGGAGGACGACGGCTTGGTCGCCACCGGGGCCTGGAGCCAACGGGCCGGGTCGGTGTCACCGCGGATCCAGTCGACGATGAGGCCGATGTCCCGCTCGGAAAGGCGGCCTTCCTTCAGGTAGGACGGCATCCGGTCGTTCCTCGCGCCGTAGAAGTCGGCGTGCGTCGGGTCGCCGACCAACCGAACCATCCAGTCGCGCGAGGCCCAGCCGGTGAGGGTCGGCGCGGTGGCCTCCTCGTCGGGCTTCCGGAAGGCGTGGCAATCGGTGCAGCCGAAGGTGGTCGCCACATGCCGGCGGCCCGCCTCCACCGTGCCAGCGCGATCGCCGGCGCCCGCCCGATCCGCCGGAAGGTCGGCCTCGGCGACCACGGCTGCGATCATCGACTCCAGCGCCCCGGGCTCGGAGGCCTGCAGCTTCGGCAACTTCTCGCGAACGTACCGCACCATCTTGCCGGTCCGGAACTTCGTCCCGCCGTAATAGGCGCTGTTGGTGATGGTGTCGGCCTGGAGCAGGCCCCGCAGCCACCCGGCGGAGCCGAATCCCCGGAGGTCCGGGGCGCTCGGGGCCTCGGCGGAGACGACCCCCAAGCCGTCATGTCCCCCGTAGCGGTGGCACGAGGCGCAGTGCTGGGCGAAGAGCCTCGGACCGACCGTCGCCGGGTCCTGCTTGAGCAACGAGGCCGCGCCATCCCGGGGAATGCCCCCGGCGGCCCGGATCAGGGTGACCATCCGGTCGGCTTCGGCGTGCGCCTGCGCCACGGCCGCCTGGAAGCCCGGGTTCCCGGCGTCGCTCCGCAGGGATTGGACGGTCAGGAGGACGGCCCCGACGAGGATCGCCCCCAGGAAACCGAGGTTGAACCGATGTCCAAGCCGCCAATTGCCGAGGATGGGCATGGCCGCCAGCACCCCCATCACCAGGCCCGGGATGATGATCGCGCCCACCAGTTCGCCGTGATGACCGAACCACTGGGTGAGGAAATCGAGTTTCAGGAACTCGAACAGGAAGAGGAAGTACCACTCGGGGCGGGCCGCATTGAACGGTTGGGTGGGGTCGGCCGGGGCATGCAACTCGGCGCCGTGATGGCGTACCGTGAGGTAGACGACCGTCGCGAGCACCGCCAGGCAGGCCACCCCGTCCATCAGGACCTGGTCGGGCCAGAACCGAGCCTCCGGCTTCCGGTAGGGCTGCTTGGCGGTGATGCCGTGGCGCCGGAACAACGCCACGTGGGCGGCGATGGCCGCGATCATCAGGCCGGGAAGCACCCCGGCATGCAGCGCGAAGAAGCGGGTGAGCGTGTGGTGGCCATAGTCCGAGCCGCCGACCACCAGCTTCTGGAGCGACGGGCCGATGACCGGGACGATGCCCATGAGGCTCGTGGCCACCTTGGTCGCCCCGAAGCCCTTCTGGTCCCAGGGCAGCAGGTAGCCGGTCAGGCCGAGCCCGAGGGTGAGCATCAGCAGCACGATGCCGAACCAGTAGTTCACCTCCCGCGGCGCCTTGTACGCGCCGTCGATGATCACCTGCAGCAGGTGGAGCACGAGCAGCACATGCATGGCCTGCGCCACGAAATGGTGGAGGCCCCGCAGGAACCATCCGCCGGTCATCTCGTGCTGGATGTAGTACACGCTCTCCCAGGCCGAGTGGGCGCTGGGACTGTAGGCCATCCAGAGCACCACCCCGGTGACGATCTGGACGAAGAAGCAGAAGCTCAGCGTGCTACCCCACACGTAGCGCCATCGCGCCCCGCCCGGGATCCGCTCGAAGAGCACCTCGTGCAGCAGGCCTTGCAGGCCGGTCCGCTGGTCGATCCAGTCGATGAGTTTCTTCATGCCAACGCCACCTTCGCCTGGATCCCCGGACGGAAATTCTGGAAGCGCAGCCAAACCGCCTGGCCCCGGACCTCGACGGCCAGCGTGTCCATGGGCCTGGGGCTCGGGGACCGGGGGTCGTTGATGGAGCCGTCGACGGCGAAGGTGCTGTCATGGCAGGGGCAGAAGAACGCCTTCCGGTCCCCCTGGTAGTCGACAAAGCACCCGGCATGCGGGCACACCGAGTGAAGCGCGACGACCTCCGACGGACCGGTGCGCCGCAGGTACACGACCCCGACCGGCACGGCCGCCTCCCGGGTCCAGGCATCCGTCCGGGCAGTGACGACCGAGACCCGCACCGGTGTGCCATCGGCAGGCACGCTCGGCAGGTCGGCGACCTGGATCCAACCGCCACCGCCCGCGCCCCGGGCCAGCGGATCCAGCCAGGCGACCAGGCCGGACAGCATCGGGACGGCCGCGCAGCAGGCACCGACGGTGCAGGCGGCGGCTCCGGTGAGGAACTCACGACGTGGGGACGATGGGATTCCGGGGTCCGACTCCATGGGATCAACGGGTGCTCCCCCGCCCTGGCTTCGGGCTGGCGAGGACGGCGGACCTTGCCCCGGCACGCGGATTTTTCCAGTCGGAACGCAGCATTTCTGAGTCGGGCCGCATTGGCACTTGATTTGCCGGAATGATTCGGGTCTTTAGGCGCCGTTCTTTGAATGGGTCGACCCTCACCGGTCGGGCCCACCAATCAAAACACCTTTGGAAGTGCGGGAACGCCGTGGGAATCGGCGACGGTTGCGCCACTGTATCAGGCAACAAACCCCCTGGTCGGACAAGACAGCCACTGGACGCGAGTCCGGGAAGGCGGGGGAGAGGATCGAAGCCTGGAGTCAGGATATCGCGCCAAGGGTGCTCGTCGGGTCCCTGCCTCGTGCCGGGACCGCTTCGCCGCCAAGCGAAGGATGAGGCCAGCCATGCCGGCCGGTTTGCCGGCGTGGAAACATTCCAGAATGTCTGACGCCTTCATTCCCTGTTTCGCCGGTGGATGGATGGCGTCGTTTTCGTTTCAGGCACCCGGTGTTTCGCCGGAGGTCCGGGGCGGGCGCGCCCCCGTTTCCGGCCTGGTCTCCATTGACCCAACCCGTCCGCCGTGGAACCCGGCGGGCGATTGCCGTGACCAGAGACCATGCCGAAACCATCCATCCGTCCGTCGCCCATCCGACCCCGATCAAGCGGGCCCGTGCCCGCATCCCCGACCCCGAGGCCCCGCCTCGCCGCCTCCACCGCCAGCCTCGGGCTGATCCTCGCCGCCGCCGACCTCCAGGCTCAGCATCCCCCGACCGTGGTCGATTACCGACCGGGTGCCGGATTCTCCCCGGGCTACACCAACGCCGCCGCCGCCCTGGGCGCGCCCTCCCGTGTGACCCCCGGTGACTTCGGCGGCCCGGTGACCCCATTCGCCCCGCCCTACACCCGCGACCAACTGGTGAGCATCGGCACCGGGGGCTCGTTGACCCTTCGGTGGGACACCCCGATCCGCAACGCCGCAGGCAATCCGTTCGGCCTCGACTTCACGGTCTTCGGCAGCACGGGCTTCCTGATGACCAACGAGTTCGACGCCAACTGGAACCCCATCGGCGCGCCGGCCACCGACGGATCGCTCTTCAACCCGAACCCGGGGACCCAGCGCATCAGCGTCAGTGCGGACGGCTCCACCTGGTATGTCCTCGACCCGGCCCGGGCGCCGAAGGTGGACCACTACCACCCGACCGACGGTTCCGGGGACTTCGGCATCCCGATGAGCCTGTCCCTCCAGCCGGCGGACTTCGCCGGCAAGACCCTGGAGCAGATCCGTGAACTGTACCGGGGATCGGCCGGCGGCGCGGCCTTCGACCTCGACTGGGCCCTGGACGCCACCGGCAAGGCCGTGGCGCTGAACGAGGCCTCGTTCATCCGCATCGACGTCCTGACCGGCAAGGCCGACATCGACGGCTTGTCGCTGGTGAGCACCGTTCCCGAACCCACCACCTGGGGGTTGATGGCTTCGGCATTGGCCGCCGGATGGCTGGGTCGCCGGATTTCCCGGAGGCAACCGTGAGCGACCGCGTTGTCCAAAGCCCTGGTCTCCGTGGGTCTGAGCCGATCGATCCGGCGGCTGGGCGAAACGGCGCCGAGTCGGTCTGTCCGTTGTGCGGCGGCGCCAACGCCTGCGCGCGAGCCGGCGGGGCCGATCCCTCGCCGGGACAGTGCTGGTGCGAGTCGGTTTCCATTCCGGGCGAGGTGCTGGAGCGCATTCCGCTCGCCCTCCGGGGACTGCACTGCCTGTGCGCCACCTGCGCCTCCGGGGGCCTGGCGGTCCCGGACGGCCCAGCCGCTGACACCGAGCCGGACACCTACTTCACCGAGGACGGGCGGGTCGTCTTCACCCGTGCCTTCCACCTGCGCCGGGGCCATTGCTGTGGCAGCGGTTGCCGGCACTGCCCATTCTAGGCGCCCATCCCCACCCAGGAGTTTCCCGTCGATGCCCCCCCTGCTCCCCGACCGCATCCGATCGCTCGTTGCCGCCACGGCCCTGGCCCTGACGGCGCACGGCGCATTGGCCGGCCGGGTCCGGGCGGCGACCGTCGAGGAGACCTTCGACACACCGCCCGAGGCCCGGGGCTGGAACGCCTGGGGCGACGGCTCCCCGTTCAGGTGGGACCCGTCGGGCCGGCGCCTGGAGGTGGGCTGGGATTCCAGCCGGCCGAACGGATTCTTCGCCCTCCCGCTGCCCTCGCCGCTGACGGCAGCCCAGGACTTCGGCTTCGCCTTCGACCTGACCCTCGAGTCGCATGCGGTCGGTGTGCATCCCGGCCAGCCCGGCACGTTCCAGATCGCGGCCGGTTTGGTCCGTCGGGCCGACGTGCTGGCCACGAATTACTCCCGGGGAGCCTTCCCCGGTCCGCGGAACACCGTCGAGTGGACCTGGTTCGGCGAGGCGGGCGCGGTCGCGGCCTCGGTGTCCCCGGTGGTCATCCCGGCCGACGGGCGCCTGCCCTGGGGCTATGCCGACAGCTTTGTCACGCTCGAGCCGGGGCGCCGTTACCGCTTCGAGCTGGCGTACACGGCCGCCGATCGCACCGCGCGCCTGCGCCTGGCCATCGACGGCCAGCCCGGCCCACGGCTCGAGGATGTCGTCCTGCCCGCCGCGTTCACCCGGTTCGAGGTCGATGCCTTCGCCATCTGCAACTACTCCGGGGCTGGCCAGCACCCGCTCTACGCCGGGTCGGTCTTGGCGCGTGGCTGGATCGACCAGGTCGCACTGACCCTCCCGGATCCGGCCGGAACACCCGTGCGCCTGAGGGCCCGGGATGGAGGGGTGGTGTTCGACGCCATGGCCGGACGGCGCTACCGGCTGGAGGCCTCGGGCAACCTGGCCGAGTGGAATCCGGTCGCCGAAGTCCGCGCGGATCGGTCGGGGGAACTCGAACTGCGGGACCCTCGCGACGGGCGGCTGGCGACGCAGTTCTACCGGGTGGTGGTCCACGCGCCATGACATCGACACGATCCATCGACCAACCATCCCGGGCCGCCGGATTCACGCTGGTCGAGTTGCTGGTGGTCGTCGCCGTCGTCTCCATCCTCGCGGCGCTCCTCCTGCCGGCGCTGGCACGCTCCCGCTCGGCGGCCCGGGCAACCGTGTGCACGTCCAATCTCCGGCAGGTGGGCCTGGCCACCCAGCTCTACTGGGACGATCACGGAGGCGTGGCCTTTGTCGAGAGGGGCGCCCGCACCAACAACGGATGGAACTACTGGTTCGGCTGGCTGGAGGACGGGGCCGAGGGTGATCGCCGCTTCGATCCGGCCGCCGGGGCATTGTGGCCCTACCTTCGGTCCCGCGGGGTGGAGGTGTGCCCGGCCCTGGACCGCAGTCACGCGCGCTTCAAGAGCAAGGCCCGCGGGGCGGCCTTCGGGTATGGCTACAACCTGCGCATCGGCACCCGGGGCGGCACGGGCATCGCGATCTCGACGGTGCGCTCCCCGGCGGGGTGCGCCGTGTTCGCCGATTGCGCCCAGATCAACGACTTTCAGGCGCCCGCGTCACCCGACCATCCGCTGCTGGAGGAGTTCTACTACTTCGACCTCGAGGGACCGACCGTCCATTTCCGGCATGCCCTGCGGGCGGAGGCGTGGTTCGTGGACGGCCATGTCGCCGCAAGCCTCCCCGCCCCGGGCACCGAGGACCGCCGCCTTCCCGGCGCCCACGTCGCCCGCCTGCCTGCCGAGGCCATCCTGCCGTGAGGGCCGTGGGCGCGCCCGGACCGTTGGGTGGCCCCGGTGGCCCCGGCCGACCGGTCACCGGAGGTAGACCCGGCGGCCCCGGCGCTCGCCCTCGGCGCGCACCTTGTCCGGATTCTCCTTCAACCACTTGACCACCGCGCCATAGGAGACCCCGACAGCCTCGCTGATGCCCACCTGGCTCAGTCCCTGCGGCGCGTTCCGGAGCACTTCGAGGATCTTCGCGTCGAGTTCCGAGTCGCTCAGCTTGGGGCGCCGGTCTTCCCTCGGCGATGCGCCCAAGCCGACATCGATCCCCAAGTCACCACACAGCTGCCGGAGCCTGGCGTCGATCGCCTCGATCCGGGTCTCGTGGGACCGCCGCTCCGCGATCATCGCCGCGAGATCGTTTCCCGAGATGCGGGCCAGCTTGGCCTCCAGATCACGCTTCTGCTGTTCGATGATTCGGTTGATGTCGCTCATGGTGTGGCTTTCGATGGTTCCGAACCCGGGGATCAGGCCGCTCAGGATCGCATTGAGTTCGACCCTCGCCTTCTCCTTGGGGCCCGCGCCAGAGAAGTAGGAGAACAGAAGTCGGTGGAGGTAGTGCTCCCCGAGCGAGGTCAATGCATGCTTCCACTGGAGATTCAGCGCGGAGAATTCGGCGGCGATCTGGTCGGTGGTCGGCATGGACATGGTTTCGGATGCTGCGGCCCCGACCCGCATCCCTCCTCGGGAATTGCGATCGTCGAGATTTGCCCACATTGGGGTCAGGAAACGCGCATTTCAAGCCCGGCAACTCCCGTCCCCTCAAGGCACCACGATGCGCAGGGCCCGCGGGCGCACGGTGATGGAGGCCGGCAGGCTGCCGACCACGTCGCCATCGAGGTGCAACCCCATCGGCTCCGGGCAGGACAGCTGCACCTGGTCGGTCTGGAAGACGTGCCGGACCGGGCTGGTACGGATCCGGCCGAGGAGCATCCGGATCCAGGTCCCCATCAGGGTGACCCCGTCGAGGCGGGTGATGACCGTGACGCCCACCCGGCCATCGTCGAGCCGGGTTCCCGGGAAGAGTTCGTAGCGCCCGCCGAAGTAGCGTCCGGACCCGATCTCGACGATGGGGCCCGCGGTCGTGCCGGTGGGACAGGTCACGGTGATCGGCGGATGCGGGGGGCGCATGGCACGGAGGCCGGCCAACAGGTAGGCCAGTTGCCCGTGCCGTTTCTTCATCGACCAATCCACCCCGGCGATGGCCCGGGTGGAGAGCCCGGCCCCGGCGAGCAGGGCGAAGTGTCGCGTCTCCGGTCGACCGTCGAGGCCCACGAAGGTCGCCCGGGGCAAATCGATGCGCCGTTCCTGTCCCTGCCGGATGACCTTCCAGGCGGCTTGGAAGTCCGTGGGGATCCCGAGTTCCTTGGCGAGGACATTGACCGTGCCCAGGGGAATCACGGCCAGGCGCGTCCGGTCGAGGGCCCCGGGCACATCGGCCAGTCCGTTGAGCACCTCGTTGACCGTGCCGTCCCCGCCCGCGGCGACGAGGGTCTCCAGGCCCTCCCGCGCCAGTTCCGCCGCGAGGACCCGCGCATCGCCCGGCCCACGGGTGGGCAGGACCCGGACCTCCGGGCCCAGCTCCGCGAGCCGTGCCCGGAACCGGAGCGCCTTGTCGCCCTGCGCCGTGGGATTGAAGAGGATCCCGATCACCGGCTCGAGCGTCGGCGGGCCCTCCCCCTTCGATCAACCCTCAACTGGCCGGGAACCCGGGCCATGGTCCCACACGGAGACCCGGAGGCGCCCAGGGGCCACCCCGACCCATCGCCGTCTCAAGGCACCTGCTGGATGCGGAAATAGCGCCCGGTGGTCGCCACCTCGAACTCCTGCTCCAGCTGCTCGTCCTCGGCGATGAAGGCGGGGCCGGTGGGCTTCCAGGCGGTGAGATCCGACGACGACTCCAGTTGGTACTTTCGGCCCAGGACCACATCGAGGGCCACCTTCACCCGGCTCACCGAGATGCCCAACTTCGGGCTGAACGGCGGCGAGGCGATGCGCAGCGTCGGCGCGGAGGTGTAGCCGGACCCCGGTTGGGTGATGACGATGCCCGTGACCACCCCGTTGGCCACGGTGGCCGTGGCCGAGGCACCGCTGCCACCGCCCCCGATCAGGGTCACCACCGGCGGGGAATCGTAGCCGAAGCCCGCATCGGACACCGTGGCCCCCACCACGAACCCGTTGACCACCTGGCTGGCTCCTTGCGCACGACGGGGCGGGAAAGGCGGCGGGGCGATGACGATCGACGGCATGGCCGTGTACCCGCTTCCCGGAGTCTTGATCGTGATCCCGGTCACGCGGCCCTCGGTCACCGTCGCCACCGCCGTCGCCCCATTGCCCCCTCCCCCGCTGATGGTCACGGCAGGCGCATGGGTGTAGCCACCGCCCCCATCGACCACCGTTGCCCCCACCACAAACCCATTCACCACCTGCGCCGTCGCCGACGCGGTGCGGGGACTCGCCGGCTGGGGGATCTTCTCGTACTCATACAAGGCTTTGACCTCAGATTCGGAAAGGGCTCGGTTGTAGATGCGAGCATCATCGATCCGCCCCATAAAATTATAGCTGGCCACCCCTGCGATACCTGCGTGAGTGGAAGATCCAAAAATTAGGCCACAATCTACAGCGAACCGTGAGTCGATTTTGGCTTCAGTAACAATTCGCCCATCAGCATACTGACGAACTGTAGATCCGGTCTTTGAAAGAACAACGTGCTTCCAAACATTCGTTGTCCAATTTCGAACACCTTCAAAAGCCTCGACACTACTCCATTGCTCTCCAGTGCCAATTGAAAACCGCATTTCTCCCCTTTTTCCTGGGGTTCCAAACCCCATGGCTAAACCTTGGTGAGGAATTGTATTAAATACTAAACCAATTCCACCTAACTCTGAAACATCTGTGACACAAATCCAAACCGAAACAG
>Ga0068872_10000884_pt1 | contig 24545 bp, 17 predicted proteins | sample NOAtaG_7_FD_66441 | JGI IMG/M metagenome (GOLD analysis project Ga0068872, IMG submission 66441) | Freshwater lake microbial communities from Lake Erie, under a cyanobacterial bloom - NOAA_Erie_Diel1S_2200h metaG | ecosystem: Environmental > Aquatic > Freshwater > Lake | place: USA: Ohio, Lake...
GAGGCCAGTACCATTGCACCGGTGAAAAATAATGATGTGGTAACGCAGGATATCGAACAGAGCATTTCTTTAAACAAAGAAAAAAATAAAGTTAAAAAGCCGCCGGTTGATAAACCGGTTGTGAAAAATAATACCACCACTACATCACAGACACAAGAGAAACCCGTACAAAAACCTAAAGCCTTGTTCACCGGATCAAAGAATAATAACGTGAGTAGTCAGGGAAATACGGGTGGCAGTGGTGATCAGGGCAAGGTAAATGGCAATCCATTTACGAACGGCAATTCGAATGTCGGAGGTGGAGATAATCCGCTTGGAGCAGGAGGTGACGGAATAGGATTAAATCTTGCCGGCAGAAGTTTTTCCAAACGACCTGTAGTAAAAGATAATTCGCAAAAAACAGGCAAGGTGGTGGTAAATATCAAAGTAGATAAGTTTGGAAATGTTATACACGCTCAGGCAACCAGACAAGGTTCAACTACCGAAGACGCATATCTGTTTAAACTGGCTGAAAAATCGGCCTACGAATCGAAACTTACACCGAGTGAAGATTTAGAACAGTTCGGTACCATTACCTTTAACTTTAAGGTAAAATAAACAGACTACGTTTATCTCATCTTATGATGATGCATTCGTTATATCCTTTTCTAGAATCATTGATAGCTGATCATAAACACATTAAGATTATTTATAACGATAATCAGAGCTTGCATACCATATATGGCGCAATATCAAGAGCCTATTTTGATGATGAGGAATCAAAAATTATTTTGGATAATGGCATAGCCATACCGTTAAATGCCCTAATAGAAATTGATGGCCGTATGGTCTCCGGAATTTGCTAATGAACAACTATACCGAAACGATAGCCTATCTGTACAGTCGCCTGCCGATGTTTACACGAATTGGACCTGCCGCATATAAAAGTGGCTTAGGAAATATTACTGCATTATGTGAACACCTTCATCACCCACAAAAACAATACAGAACGATTCATATTGCCGGCACAAATGGAAAAGGATCTACCTCTCATATGTTAGCCGCCATCCTGCAGGAAGCCGGATATAAGACCGGACTTTACACCTCACCGCACCTTAAAGATTTCAGTGAGCGCATCCGTATTAATGGCATCCCTGTTAGTCAGCAGGCGATCATCGATTTTGTACAAGACCATCGATTATTTTTTGAGAGCCTCAGTGCTTCTTTCTTTGAAGTTACTACGGCAATGGCGTTTAAACTATTTGCGGATCATCAGATCGATGTAGCGGTGATAGAGACCGGATTAGGAGGCCGACTGGACTCAACAAATATCATAGCGCCCGATCTCAGCATCATTACAAATATCAGCTTGGATCACACCGACCTACTGGGTGATTCGCTCCCAAAAATTGCCTTCGAAAAAGCCGGTATTATCAAAGCCAATACTCCGGTGGTTTTATCCGAACGACAAACTGAAACAGAAGCAGTTTTTTATCTTAAAGCGAAAAGTGAAGATGCTCCGGTTTATTTCGCAAGCGATTTTTATCAGGCCGCAGGCTATGAGCGATTTAATCATTTTGCAAAGTATCACTTTCATCATCAACCGGAGCCGGTAAGCGTGGCATGCGATTTAACCGGTCTATATCAGATGAAAAATATAGCCGGCGTGCTCACCGCCTGCGATGTACTTAACGAATATGGTTATATGATTCATGAGGATATGATTCATCGGGCATTGAGCACGGTGAAAATAAAAACCGGTTTGCGCGGTCGCTGGGATTTGTTGCAAGAGAAGCCCACAATCCTGGCTGATGTCGGACATAATGAAGGCGGATTAATTGAAACGATTCAGCAACTAAAATCAACCGGCAAAAAACTCCATTTCGTTATTGGCTTTGTAAAGGATAAGGACGTCAATAAAATCATAACCTTATTTCCGAAAGATGCAACCTATTATTTCTGTAAACCCGACCTGCCAAGAGGACTTGATGTCAACGAGCTATTGCAAATTGCTTCTGCACATCATCTTAACGGCATAGCCTGTAACCGGGTGTCTGAAGCACTGCAAAAAGCCAAGACTCAGGCAAATGCTGATGACATCATCTATATTGGAGGCAGTACGTTTGTTGTTGCTGAGGTGCTTTAAACCTGCTCCGTTCGCTGCCATTCGAGCATGCCGCCAAGTAGATTCCTCACGCCGGTAAATCCCTGACTTGCAAGAAACTGTTTTGCTTGTCCGCTACGACCACCACTGCGGCAGTGAAGTATCAATTCCTGATTTCTGAATTGATTCAAATATTCCATATGCTGAGGGAGTTCAGCAAGTGGAATCAGTTTAGCGCCAATATTAAATTCATCATACTCCCACTCCTCACGTACATCAACAATATGTAATTGTTCTCCCTGCATCATTCGGCGGCGCAGTTCATCTACGGTAATATCTTCCATGGTATTAATTTTATAATGTATTATTGATTTTTCACAAACTTAAACGATTGAGCGGTACCATCGGGTAGTATGAGTTTAAAAACATAAAATCCGGGTATTAAGTCTGTAATTGAAATCGACTTAGCATATAATACATCTTGCTGAATACATTGTCCGGTTATTGAATAGATCTCATAACGGCTTGCCTGCATTGTGTGTAGCCCGTCAAGAGTAAGTATATCCGTTGCGGGAACCGGATATAAAGTTATAGTTGATGTACGAGACGGTGAAGGTACTCCGACATTGAGGTCGGCACGTTTACCTAAAACAGGACGCAACATCAGCGAGCCGTCAAAAATGGTATTCTGCCAGGCTGATCCAATATTGTAGAAGAGATGCTGTTTTGAATTCGTATTGCGATCAAATCCCATATAAATCAGATCCTGCTGCGATTGTAACCACCCTACATAGAATGTATCGCTTACTACAATACCGCTGTCCAGGATGTAGGTAGCAAATCCGTTCAATGAATCAATATAGTCCGGTTTGTTAAAATCCTGCTGATAACGAATTATCTCAGGATTTAATTTACTCCATACTAATACGGAGAATAACAGACCACTCTGCACACCTTGCAGCCGGGCAAAATGGATACGGATAGCCTGAACCGTATCAGGGGTGTTCACATGATAACGTAATGCCGCTTTGGCTCCTGTTCCCAGTATGCCATAAACTTTCTCTGCAGAGCCATCATCGTAGGCTAAGTAATTATCAAATTCCAAAAACTGTATAACAGTATCATTGGCACTTTGCAAATCACCCGTTCCGGTAGCATAGCAGAAATAGGTTGACTTAAGCCGTGCATTTGTTTGCGAAAGAATAGCAGTAGGGTCAATAGCCGTTACTTGCGCACTGTCGCGATTCAGTGCATTAAAATTAAATGATTGCAATGGCTGAGTAGCCAATACACTCGATGAGTTGACTTCCTCAATGTTAAAACTATACGTTGTGTTTTTGGCAATGCCATAGTTGTTCTTGAAATACATAGTACCCGCCGGGGCAATCTCGTTTAATGCATCTGCCTTAAACTGATTCCAAGGCATGGCCGTATAATTCCTGAGCACGCTGGAGCTGAAACGCTCTATGGCAATATCGTTCATCAGCGTATCATTAATATTCCTGTTGGCATCGAGCTTTACATAATCCAGATGCCAGTGATCATTGTTGCCATTTACCGAAGCAAAGCTGATGAAGCGGAATTGAAATAGGTCGTGAAAGAATTCAGTAGCCTTAATAGGAATCATGACAATTTTAAATTCATTAAATGCCTGACCATTCACACCCCAACGCTTACTCCAACTACCATTGAAGCGTAAAAATTCAAGTATCAGAGAATCATTATTATTTGGGGTATCGCCGAGCCCCTGTGCCTGAAAGTAAAAGCTGAGATAGAGTGAATCTGCATCAGTGTAAGATGACAAATCGATAGATAAGGATCGTAAGGTGTCTGCCGTCTTAGGATTAAAACTGATTTGAGTGGTATCGTAGGGAACACCGGAGGCATCAAGCCCATCGAAAGTTGCGACACCAATCGTTGGAGGACGTAAGGGATAGGTGCAGTTTACATAGGTCTGATTGCTTTGCCACAAAAGCGGATCAGGGTATTTTGAACGCTGACAGTAAGAAAAGTCATCAATGAATGGCAAGGTGAGTGTACTGCCTCTGCTATCAATAGTTATAGGCTTCTCGTTACGCAGTAAAGGATTGTAATCGGTACCCGAAAGCAACTCCTGAGCCTGCACCCTGTCGAGGACGATGACCATAACGAGTAAAAAAAACAGCATCAGTTTCGTAAATCGTAGCTGCTTACATATATGAAAAATTGATTGCATCAGGCGTTGGATTAAAGATTATTGACGAGGTACTTTAGACTGATCATTGGATATAAATACATCAACAGGCTCTCCGGGCTTGATCATATTATTAAGTGTAGACGGATCGGGTATTTGCCGGAATATATATGCAGAGAGCGAGTCGGAACTTACTGTATTATCGGCAACTACAGCGCCTAGATTTAAGCCAACAGCATCCAGAACAAATTTGGCCTCTGCAAGAGTTAAGCCCACAAGTACAGGAACTTTTATGTCGGCTAACCCAACACCATCACCCAACACCAAATCGACTGTCGATCCCTTTGAGACAAAATCGCCGGGCTTGATGCTCTTACCATTTATCATTTGATCGAGTACGGCATTTTGAGCTAAATCCGGTTTATAAATCAGTCGGCCAACTTTTAAACCATAGCTGTTGAGCAATACCCCGGCCTGCTTAAGCGATACGTCTTTTAAGTCGGGCATCTTTATTTTAGGTGCCTGTCTTGAGTTAATGGTAAGGTAAATGGTACGACCATCTTTTACCTTATGATCGGCTTTTGGATTTTGATCTAAAACAGACAACGGAAGAAATTTGTCGTTAAATGAGGAGTCAACAATTTTATATTCAAGGTTTTTATTGTCTAATATTTTCTTAACCTCATTAATACTTTTACCGGTTAGGTCAGGAACCGTGATTGTTTGTCCGTGTACCGTGTAATTCTGAATAAAAAATATGACCAATAGAAATAATACAACGATGCTGGTGAGGGCGGCCGCCAGATGAAACAAGAATGTTTTATTGAAAAGGAATTTAAACATTTGCTGAATTCGCCTTACTTACTTTTTTGTTAAAGCTAAACGTTAATATTTTATCTATGAAATCATAAGGCTTGTATTTGTGTAGTGCGGCCTGGTGAAAAATACAGGTAGCCGGCGTCATACCGGGTAAAGAGTTTATTTCTATTACTATGGTTTCGACTCTCCCGTCAGGAAAAATTCGCACGAACGCATCAATACGACAGTAACCGGTAACCTGCAATGTTCGGGCGGCTTTCTCCAGATCACGCTTTACCTGTTCCATAATATGTTCATATTGTTTGGCATCTTTTGAGAAACGAGCCGGGGTAATATTTAGTCCTTCACCGGCAAGAAATTTTTCTTCGAGCGAAAGCACATCGTTGGTGGTAAGCGTTTCGGATGGTTCAAACAGTTCGTAGGTAATCTGTCCACGTTCATCCATATGGGTAAGCAGACCTCCGGTTATTTCCAGAAAATGTATGGCTCCATTTGCCTGTATCAGATCTTCAATGAGATATTCCTGCTTTCGGGGAAACTCCTCTTTAGGTTTTAGTTTCAGTGTATGCGAATGAGTAGCATCCAATTCGTCGTGATCCCTGAATATCAGTGCAGTAAATGCCTGCAGTTCTCCGGTATTATTAATTTTCTTTACGGCAGAACTGCATCCATCATCAACAGGTTTAACAATTAATGGAAAATGGTGCCTTTTGGAAATCTCCTCAAAAAACAAAGTTTGATTCTTTATCCAGTCCGACTTCGACACTACAGTTTGTTCTGTGATCAACATGCCATTGCGTTTCAATAGCTGATTGGTAACGTACTTATTTATTGTTTTTTCGGATGAATCCGGCGTACTGCCGTTATAGGGTAAGCCTACTTTATCCAGCTCACGTTGTATCGTTCCATCCTCACCCGGTCTGCCGTGAAGGGCAATAAACACTGCCTGAACTTCCTGAGCCAGATCGGTAAAGGAAAGTTGCCTTGGCTCAAAGCGATAGCCCAGTGTGGCGAAAGTGCCCGTTATTTCAATGCACTCTTTTTTTACGGATTCAATAACCGAATGCTTTTTAAACTGTAAAATTTTATCCCGTATATCATCGGCATTATCTTTCAGCAGGATATTAATTGGAATCTGCCAAAGGCTGTATTGTTTATCATCACCCATAACAAAAACCGGTATCGGTTCATATTTATCAGATGAAGATAATTTTTCATAAATATTTCTGCCACTCTCAACCGATATATGACGCTCACTGGAATAGCCACCCAACAGTACCGCAACACGAATCTTTTGTTTGTCGGATTGGGATGATGTATCCATATCTTTCAATAATTGTTCACGGATGCGTTCGGTGTGATAGACTTTAAATCCTCTACGGATACGTTCACTTAACGAGGTATACAAAATATAGGTTAGAAACTGTGATGGATTTAATCCGATTTCTGCGGCCTGATGAAAAAAGAATGAAGAGGGTAACATTCCTGACGTCGTATTCGGATCATTTAAAATGATGGTGCCATCATTTTTATAAAAGCCATCAATACGGGCATATACGTTAAATTCAAATAAACGAAACAGACGCTCACACTCCATCCGTATCCGGTGAATCTCTTCATCCGGCAATTGTATGGGAGTTATTTTGCGAGAAAGTCCGGCAAGATATTTAGATCGGTAATCAAACAATTCTTTCCCTTTTACTATTTCTGTTGGTGGTAATGCTATAGGTTCACCTGCTTCATTCTGAATAACGATACATGAGAATTCTTTACCGTCAATAAACTCCTCAATCAATAATTCGCATTCTCCGTCGTAAGCCCTTAGCTGGATTGAATCGTCTGTTGTTGCATCAAGGAGGGTGAGTAATTCTTGTGGGTGATAAACGATGCGTTCACCGGCCACAACGGGCAAGCCCAGCTGATCGCGAATATCCGTTAACCTTTGGATGAACTGGTGCTTCTCCCCGATCTGCAAGTGTCGCCAGGCTTTAAGATCAATCTCTTTACAGAAAAAAGCTTTCTTGACAGCTTCATTAAGCGCATGCTCATCGTCAGCCTGAAGGATGCTAACCCCGATTGAACTGCCCTGATTGGCGGGTCTGATAACACAGGGAAAACCTATTTCCTGTTTCACTTTATCGTATACGGATATACCTTGCTCCCACTCACTTCGGGTAATGGTGAAATAGGCTGTTGCTCCAAATCCTGCCAGATTCATAAACTTTTTCTGTATGGCTTTATTCATTCCGATGGCTGATGGCAAAATGCCCGATCCGGTATATGGTATGTTAAGATAATCCAGTAAGCCCTGTATACTGCCATCCTCTCCCGATGAGCCATGCAGAGCAAGAAAGGCAATGTCGATTAGCGATTTCAGATCTTGGTGCTGAATACGTTTGCCTACGGCTTCGATGATCTGATCTTTTTGTTGTCGATCTGTTTTGCCTAAGGATTCCAGATAAATCTGATATGGAAATTCTGAGGTGGGATGAAATGCAACAGGCGGGTAAAAATCACGAATGGTTCCTTTGTAAATATATTTCCAATCCAGTTCAATCAACTCATTGTCTGAATCAATAAAAATCGGCACCGCATCGAATAGTGCTTTATCCAGATTGTCATACACCGTTCTGCCGCCGGCAAATGAAATTTCCCGCTCGCGTGAGGAGCCGCCAAAAAATATTCCGACACGAATTTTCATAGCCGCAAAGTTAAGTTTATGTACGTGGCTTATTCATCAATCTTATTGATTTACCCGATACAAATCGTTAATTGTAGGCAAAAAAGTACTTGCAGTCGTTGAGGAAAACATTAATTTTAGCCATCAAATACCGACTCCATGAAAACCTGTATTACGCTCATACTCTGCTTTCTTATCATACATACCTCTGCACAACAGCCAACTGAAATTCCATCTCCGAATACCGAAACGGCTTATCTGAATTACGATTTTAACCTGCAACGTTCGGGCTACGAACAGGTAGAAACAAAAATGATATATAGTTATCTGAATCAGCCGCTCCGATTATATTTCGTTATTGACTCGTTATACGATTACATGTTTGCCGCCATCTGCGATTCTTCAACAGGTGGTTTAAAGGCAGAGTGTTATTATGAAAGTGATGCATCGCCCTTTATTCAGAGCGACCCCGGCGAACTGATCAAGGAATACAATGCCAAGATAACCCTGCTCCCACTGAGTGCAAATCAGCGGAGTGGCACGGTGAGTATTATCTTGAACCTGCAGGGAAAAACAGAAGCTATTGAGCCCTCGTACTACATGATGGTGCGCAAGAAACGCATTTACTGATTACTTCTTCGATTTGCCTTTTTTACCGGATTGCAGTGCAAACTCCAGCACTTCATTCATGGTATGCACATAATGAAATTTCAGACCACGAATAAACTCCGGCTGTATTTCCTGAACATCTTTCTGATTCAGATAACACAACAGAATTTCTTTCATGCCGGCACGTTTAGCCGCAAGGATTTTCTCCTTAATACCTCCTACCGGAAGCACCTTCCCACGAAGGGTAATTTCTCCGGTCATAGCCAGATAAGGCTTTACCTTCTTGCCGGTAAATACTGATGCCAGTGATGTTAGCATGGTAACACCTGCTGATGGACCATCTTTAGGTATAGCCCCTTCAGGCACGTGGATGTGTACGTCGTTTTTTTCGAAGTCATCTGGTTTGATATGATAATCCGTAGCATTGGTTTTCAGGTAGGTTAATGCCGTAGATGCCGACTCTTTCATTACATCACCCAGGTTGCCGGTAAGCTTTAAACCTCCCTTACCCTGATGAACCGATGACTCGATAAATAGAATTTCTCCTCCTACACTCGTCCACGCTAATCCAACAGCAACACCCGGCGGGTTTGCTTCGGTATAAATATCCTTATCAAATCGGCGGGCACCCAAAATTTTTAACACAAGCTGATCATCCACTTTAAACGATTTGGACTCACCCAGGGTGTATGCCTTTGCCACATAACGCATCACCGATGCAATTTTTCGTGATAAGTCGCGGACCCCACTCTCTCGGGTATAATCCTCAATCATCTTCATCAATCCGCTCTCGGTAATGCTCATCATCTTGGGCTTAATACCGTGAGCCTCCATCTCTTTTGGAACAAGATGACGTTTTGCAATCTGTATTTTTTCTTCTACCGAGTAACCGCTCAACTCAATGATTTCCATACGGTCACGCAATGCCGGCTGTATGGTGGACAGCGAGTTGGCCGTGGCAATAAACATCACTTTGGATAAATCATATTCAAGCTCTACATAGTTATCATTAAAATTACTGTTTTGCTCCGGGTCGAGTACTTCGAGTAAGGCTGAAGAAGGATCTCCCCTGAAGTCGTTTCCAACTTTATCGATCTCGTCCAGCACAAAAACCGGATTCGAAGATTTGGCTTTCTTCAGCGACTGAATAATACGGCCGGGCATTGCACCAATGTATGTTCTCCGGTGCCCGCGAATTTCAGCTTCATCGTGCAATCCGCCCAATGCCATACGCACATAATTACGATTGAGTGCTTTGGCTATCGACTTGCCAAGTGAAGTTTTACCAACGCCCGGAGGGCCAACAAAACAAAGTATAGGTGACTTCAAATCACCTTTTAATTTCAACACGGCAAGATATTCCAGGATGCGATCCTTTATTTTATCCATACCGTAATGTTCTTCGTCGAGTATTTTCTTGGCGCGTTTAATATCGAATCGGTCCTGAGTAATTTCATTCCAGGGCAGATTCAACAGCAGTTCGAGATAATTTAAAAGCACACCATATTCCGCCGCCGCCGGATTCATACGTTCCAGCTTGGCCAACTCCCGTTCAAAGTGCTCGGAAGTATCCTTGCTCCACTTCTTCTTCTCTGCCTGCTCACGAAGATTTTTAATCAGTAGGGCATTGGGTTCACCACCCAATTCCTCCTGTATAGTCTTCATCTGCTGATGAAGAAAGTAATCGCGTTGCTGTTTGTCAATATCGGTTCGTACCTTATTCTGAATTTGATTTTTAAGCTCGAGCATATGAATCTCGTTCTGCAGATGCTTGAGTACCATCTCCGCACGTGCTTTTAAATTAGGCTCTTCCAGGATACTCTGCTTCAGTTTTAAATCAATCTGCAGATTATTGGAAATGAAATTCAGCAGAAAGGTATTCGACTCAATATTTTTTAATACGATCGTTGCCTCTGATGGAATATTGGGAGACAGATTAATGGCATTGGTGGCCATATCTCTAATAGTAGAGATGAGCGCGTTGTACTCCTTATCCGTATCATCGGGCATAATATCCACCAGGGATACAATGCGGGCACGGAAATATGGCTCTTCAGCAACCTTGTCGGTAATCTTGAATCGCGTTTTACCTTGTATGATCACCGTGGTACTGCCATCGGGCATTTTAATGAGTCGCAGTATTTTGGCTATAGTACCAATGCGATGCAATTCGTCGAATTTAGGCTCTTCGATATGTACATCCAACTGCGCCGTTACGCCTATGAGTTTGTCTTTTGCATGGGCATCCTTAACGGCCTTAATCGATTTATCGCGTCCTACCGTTATGGGAATAACAACACCCGGAAAGAGCACGGTATTGCGTAGGGGCAATACGGGTATCTCCTCGGGGTATTCTAATTTTTTATTTGCATTTTCTTCCTCAATCGTCATCAAGGGACCAAACTCCTGATCTTCATCCAATCCGCCTGAGAATATGAGATCCTTTAAATCTTCCATAATATATTTTTAGTGTACCGGTTCACGTTTTGTGTTATTAAATACAATCATTCCTGATGTATCGACATCTAGCAATAATACTTTATCCGTTTGTATTTCGCCCGAAAGAATTTTCTTTGATAATACATTGACTATTTCTTTTTGAATATAACGCTTCAATGGCCTCGCTCCGTATTGCGGATCAAAACCTTCCTCTGCCAGATGCGAAACCAGGGCCTCAGTATACTCAAGCTGAATCGAATTATCGGCTAACAATTGCTTCAACTGCTCCAGCTGTATCGAAACAATGCCGGCGATCTCCTCTTTCATTAACGGAGTGAACATAATCATTTCGTCAATTCGGTTCAGAAATTCCGGACGCATACTTTTTTTCAATAACTCAATAACCTCAAGTCTTGTGGTCTCCATCACCGACCATTTATTTTTGGAATTGATTTTTTCGAAATTCTCCTGAATGATGGCTGAGCCCATATTGGATGTCATAATGATGATCGTATTTTTGAAATTGACAACACGACCTTTATTATCCGTCAGGCGTCCATCATCGAGCACCTGTAGTAGTATGTTGAAAACATCGGGGTGCGCTTTTTCAATTTCATCCAGTAAAATAACACTGTATGGTTTTCTGCGAACGGCCTCAGTCAGTTGTCCGCCCTCATCATAACCCACATAGCCGGGAGGCGCACCTACCAATCGAGACACAGCGTGGCGCTCCTGATATTCACTCATATCGATACGTGTCATCGCACTATCATCATTGAATAACACCTGGGCCAATGCTTTGGCCAGCTCCGTTTTACCTACACCGGTTGTGCCCAAAAAGATGAACGAGCCAATAGGCTTGCGGGCATCCTGCAGGCCGGCTCTGCTCCGCCTGATGGCATCGGCTACAGCAACAACTGCTTCATCCTGACCAACAACACGCTTATGCAATTCCTCCTCAAGATGCAACAGTTTTTCACGTTCACTCTGCAACATCCTACTTACCGGTATACCGGTCCACTTGGCCACAATCTCGGCAATATCCTCGGCTTCCACTTCTTCTTTCATGATACGCTTACTGTCGTCTTTGCTCTTAAGTGCGGCTTCAATCGTAGCTAACTGATCTTCGGCATCTTTTATTTTTCCGTAACGAATCTCCGCTACTTTACCGTAGTCGCCGCTTCGCTCAGCCTGTTCCGCCTGTAATTTCAGTTGTTCAATTTGTTGTTTTATTTCCTGAACGCGGTCAACCTGCTCCTTCTCCGATTTCCATTTAGCCTTGAATGCATCGCGCTCGGTAATGCGCTCCGCAATCTCTTTCGATAGTTCGGCTACTTTCTTATCGTCGTTCTCGCGTTTAATTGCCTCTCGCTCGATTTCCAACTGACGGATTTTACGCTCCAATTCATCCAGTTCTTCAGGCAATGAATCCATTTCGAGTCGCAATTTGGCCGCGGCCTCATCAACCAGATCTATCGCTTTATCCGGTAAAAATCGATCACTGATATAGCGTTGCGATAACTCCACAGCCGCCAGAATCGCTTCATCCTTGATACGCACCTTATGATGACTTTCATAACGCTCTTTCAAACCACGAAGTATAGATATGGCAGAGTCGGTATCCGGTTCATCAATCGTTACTTTTTGGAAACGACGTTCGAGTGCTTTATCTTTTTCAAAATATTTCTGATACTCATTAAGCGTTGTGGCGCCAATCGTGCGCAGTTCACCACGTGCCAGCGCAGGCTTTAATATATTGGCCGCATCCATAGCTCCCTCCGAAGCGCCGGCACCAATCAGTGTGTGTATTTCATCAATAAATAAAATGATTTTACCATCCGATTGTGTCACCTCTTTGATCGTAGCCTTCAATCGCTCCTCAAATTCACCCCGGTACTTTGCTCCTGCCATCAGAGCGCCCATGTCGAGGGTGTAAATAATTTTTGTTTTCAGATTTTCCGGAACGTCACCACTGACTATGCGGTGTGCAATTCCTTCAGCAATGGCTGTTTTTCCCACACCCGGCTCCCCAACTAAAATTGGATTGTTCTTCGTGCGGCGGGTGAGTATGTGTAAGACTCTCCGGATCTCTTCGTCACGACCAATAACCGGATCGAGCTTGCCGCTTTCGGCCCGCTCATTCAGATTGATGGCATATTTATTTAAGGCATTAAAGGTCGTATCTGCGCTCTGACTATCTATAGTACTTCCTTTGCGCAGTTCCAGTATGGCCTGTTTTAACGTACCCTCGCTGAGTCCGGCATCTTTAAGCAATCGAGCTGTATCATCCTTGCCATTTAATAAGCCCAACAAGATGTGTTCTACGGATACAAATTCATCTTTAAAATCACGAATACTGCTCTGTGCCCGCATCAAAGCCTGCGAGGCGCTGTTAGATAAATAAATATCGCCGCCCTCAGTTCGCGCCAATCGCTTAATCAGATCGTTCATCCGGCTTTGTATCAATGATAAGTTAGCCTGAGATTTTTTTAATAAATAGGGGATCACATCCTCGTCGGTGCTCAGTAAGGCCTTAAGGATGTGCACGGGTTCAATGGCAGGATTCTTTTCATCAAAGGCGAGTTGTTGCGCCTGCTGTACAGCTTCCTGTGCTTTTATGGTGAATTTATTCAGATTCATTTCTTCGGTTTGTATCAGATTACATCAAAGCCATTGCCAAGCAATCAATGGTCTTATTATTCGGCAATTCTGTCGCATTAATTCTATTTTTCAGGACTAATTGACCATTTTCGTAGCGCCATTGACTAAAATAAGAACACATACAGGCATCATTAAAACGATTGCGGCTGATCTTGGCTTCACGGCTTGCGGAATTGCCAAAGCACAAAAATTAGATGACGATGCCCGACGACTGGAGTCCTTTCTGCAATCAGATTATCATGGCGAGATGCGTTACCTGGAAAACCATTTTGATTTACGTGTAGATCCCAGATTACTGGTACCCGGAGCACGATCTGTAATCAGTTTGTTATACAATTATTACCCCGATCGGATTCAGAATGGTGAGATGCCGCATATCTCCAAATATGCCTACGGCAAGGATTATCACATTGTGATTAAGGAAAAACTATATGCGTTTTTACATCGCATCGAGGAAGAAATCGGACAAGTAAGCGGACGGGTATTTGTTGACTCTGCACCGGTACTCGAAAAAAGCTGGGCCGCAAGAAGTGGATTAGGTTGGATAGGAAAAAATACTAATCTGATTACCCGGCAACAGGGCTCCTTTTTTTTTCTGGCCGAGTTGATTATCGACCTGGACCTCGACTATGATATACCGATTAAGGATTATTGCGGCACTTGCACCCGTTGCATCGATGCGTGCCCAACCGAGGCCATTTTACCCGGCAAGGTACTCGATGCCTCCCGATGCATTTCCTATCTGACTATTGAACTACGCAAACACATACCGGACACCTTTAATGGTATGAGTGAGGGTTGGATTTTTGGTTGTGATATTTGTCAGGATGTTTGCCCCTGGAATCGTTTCTCCGAGCCACATCAGGAGCCTCATTTTTTAATTAACGAACAGCTGATGCATCTTACAGTAACGGATTGGGAGGATATGACTGAAGATGTATTTAACACACTTTATAAAGAGTCGCCGCTCAAACGGGCTACCCTGCAAGGAATGAAGAAAAATATACAGTTCTATAAAAGCAAAAAGGCGGAATAACTCCGCCTTTCGCTTAATTTTTTTATACGCTGATTACCAATTCAGGTTAATCACATTGTTTCCAACAGCTGTTCCGCAGTTAAATCCTTCTTCATTATCGAATGTATAGTGAATACCACCATACAGGCGCGACATTTTTGCTTCGTTTGCCGCCGCAGTGAAGTTAGGGAATGCACGAGGAGCAAAACCGTTAGGCACTTTTGAATCGTCAACGAACGAGTAGTTAGCACCAAAAGTTGATGTTAATACTACAGCCGCTGAAGAGGAGAACGTAGAGTGACCTGAAGTGTATGCAGGGAACGGAGGTGTTGCAAACAAAGTGTTCCAACTTGGGTCGATATTGGCTTTGATATAAGTAACAGGACGCAATAGGTTGTACTCGTACTTACATTTCCAACATAGAATCGATGCATCGTATAAACCAAGACCTACCTGACACAATAATTTAGTAGCACGATCCAGTCTGTAATTTTTGTTCTGGATTTCTTTTAATGCTATAGCGATCATATGTCCGGGAGGAGTAAAGGTTCCGCCTCCATCAGCCCAGAAAAAAGCAATGGTGCTTTGGTCCGGTGTAATATTGGTAACTGTATTTTTAACAAGTAAAGCATCCTGATAAAATTCGCTGGATGGATCAGTTGAATAAGCCGGGGGTGCGGGAGGCAATATGGCCGGGTTAGTATTAGCCGGCACCATTACACGGTTAGCGCCCCAATAAGGTAGTAAGGGTATTGGTTGAAATGCCGGAGGGGTAGGTACCCAGGCGCCATCTCCGATAGGATTAATATAAGAAGAAGGGAAGTTGTTCGCGTAAGCCTGATGACCGCCATCGGTGGTTGACCATTGGAATACTGCATTGGCAACGGCTAAGCCATGATTTTTAGAACGGTTAACAACTGCGGGTTTCAAACCAAATGTAGTTGTGTAGTAGTTGTTCCAAGATAATTCAATCGAGTCTATTTTGGCCAAATATGCAGAAGTTGTATTAGCAAAAAGCGAGCGGGTCATCTGCGCCATTGCCGTATTGGCTACGATAGGCCAGTTATAGGTCAATGTAGGATCGGCTTGAGGCAATGCATTCAGTTCAGATAGCTGACCTACCATGCTGGCATAATTTGGTGTAGATTGTTTGATGGACTCGTATAATGCCACGCCGGTGTAGCTGAATGCACGTGCTGCCACAGGCGGTGTAAAGCCGGATGTAGCTGGAATAAGTTTTAACTGAAAACTATACCAGGCTACCGGAACTTCGTTGGTCCATGCCTTAGCGAATTTACGCTCAGGATCCGGAGATAACATATCTTCCTGGTTCATCAGGCTTTCTTTTTTACAGGCTGTCTGAACCAGTGCCAAAACAACCAGTGCGGCTGTAAGGACTTTTGTTGTGTACGATTTTAGTTTCATATAAAAGGGTTTGGATTAAGTGTTACAAAAGTAGGCTCTAACGGATGAGTACATTTAATGTTTCGATGATTTAACTTGTTTATTAGTTAACCACACAATAATAGTCGTTAGTCGCTTAGGCGACATTTTGTTTTTTTCAGCAATCGGGTCATTTTCTGTCTAACAAAAACACAAGAAGTCGTTCCTTATTAATGCAATCCTCCTTTATGTAATACCATCATTTTTTTGTAACCAAATCTGATGAACAATGAACACGTTTTAATGTTCCTACTCCAGTATAATCGCGATTGAATGTTTATTAATTTCGCGGCACATCAAGAAAAAACAAATCAAGCTATGGCATACGATATTGAAATGATCAAGAAGGTATACGCTGAATTACCTTTCAAAATAGAGACAGCCCGTAAAACGGCTAACAAACCACTCACACTGGCAGAAAAGATTCTGTACGCTCATTTACATACACAACAGGCGGTGAATGCATTCAGCCGTGGTAAAGATTATGTAGACTTTGCCCCCGACCGTGTGGCTATGCAGGATGCAACGGCACAAATGGCGCTCCTACAATTTATGCAGGCCGGACGACCTAAGGTGGCTGTTCCGTCCACGGTTCATTGCGACCACCTGATCGTAGCTAAAGATGGCTCCAAAGCCGATTTGAATCATGCACTCAGCGATAGCAGTGAGGTTTTCAACTTTTTAGCCTCCGTATCCAACAAATATGGCATTGGATTTTGGAAACCCGGAGCAGGTATCATCCATCAGATTGTATTGGAAAACTATGCTTTCCCCGGCGGTATGATGATCGGTACCGACTCACATACGGTAAATGCCGGTGGCCTGGGTATGATTGCCATTGGTGTTGGCGGTGCCGACGCCTGCGATGTTATGGCCGGTTTACCTTGGGAATTAAAGTGGCCAAAACTGATTGGCATCAAACTAACCGGCACCTTATCCGGTTGGACATCGGCCAAAGACGTAATCAATAAAGTGGCCGGAATGCTAACGGTTAAAGGGGGCACCGGAGCCATTGTGGAATATTTCGGCGAGGGTGCGCTGGCATTAAGCTGTACAGGTAAGGGTACTATTTGTAATATGGGTGCCGAAATTGGTGCCACTACTTCTACCTTCGGTTACGATGAGTCGATGGCGCGATACCTCAGAGCCACAGGCAGAGCGGATGTAGCGGCCCTAGCTGATCAGGTTAAGGAACACTTAACCGGCGACGCGGAAGTATATGCTCAACCAGAAAAATATTTTGATGAAGTTTATGAAATCGATTTATCTGAACTGGAGCCTCAGATTAACGGTCCGTTCACTCCGGATCTAGCCACCCCGATTTCTCAAATGAAAGAGACCGCCGCAAAAAACGGTTGGCCTTCAAAAATTGAAGTGGGCTTGATTGGATCCTGCACCAATTCTTCTTATGAAGATATCTCCCGTGCTGTATCGCTGGCCAGACAGGTTGCTGAAAAGGGATTAAAGACAAAAGCGGAATTTACCATAACTCCGGGTTCCGAACAGATACGATATACCATAGACCGGGATGGCTTCATTAAAGCCTTTGACCAGATCGGGGCTAAGGTTTTTGCCAATGCCTGCGGACCATGTATTGGTATGTGGAACCGCATGGGAGCTGATAAAAAAGAAAAAAACACCATCATACACTCGTTCAATCGTAACTTCCAGTCGCGCAACGACGGCAATCCGAACACCTATGCGTTTGTGGCCTCTCCGGAGATAGTTACTGCATTGGCCATAGCCGGTGATCTTACCTTTAATCCATTGACCGATTATCTGACGAATGAGCGGGGCGAGAAAGTAAAACTAGACCCGCCGAGCGGCGACGAACTTCCACAAAAGGGTTTTGCTGTTGAAGACGCAGGCTATCAGGCCCCTGCCGCCGATGGCAGTCTTGTACAAGTTCAGGTATCACCCGATTCTAATCGCTTACAACTATTAGAACCATTCAAAGCCTGGGAAGGCACTGACCTGAAAGGTTTACGACTGCTCATTAAAGCAAAAGGGAAATGCACTACTGACCATATTTCAATGGCCGGACCGTGGTTAAAATTCCGAGGACACCTCGATAATATTTCTAACAATCTGTTGATTGGCGCTACAAACTATTTCAATGGAAAAATTAATGCCGTTAAAAATCAGTTGAACGGCAGCTATGACGAAGTGCCCAAGGTACAGCGAGCTTACAAAGCCGCAGGTATTGGCAGTATCGTAGTGGGTGATGAAAACTATGGCGAAGGTTCGAGCCGCGAACACGCCGCAATGGAACCACGTCATCTGGGTGTTCGTGCCATACTGGTTAAGTCTTTTGCCCGTATACACGAAACCAATTTAAAGAAACAAGGTATGCTGGCGTTGACCTTTGCCGATAAAAACGATTATGAAAAAATTCAGGAAGATGACATTCTGGATATCATCGGAATAACTGCATTTGCTCCCGGTACTCCACTCACCATCGTACTAAATCACCGCGATGGCAGTAGTGAGGAAATAAAAGTAAATCATACCTACAATGAAAATCAGATCGAATGGTTTAAAGCCGGTGCCGCTCTGAATATCATACGCAGAGAGCTGGCGTAAATTTTTTGACAATTACTACTTTACCAATGTCCAACTCGTGACTGGTATAAGTGCATACAATTTTTTTTAGATCGTTAATGTAGAAAAGCTGATATAGCCATTAAATAAAAAGCCACAGTAAAAACTGTGGCTTTTTATTTAGAAGAGCGTAACCTTACTCTGCTTTTTTCTTGTCCTGCACTTCAGAACGTATTTCCTGAGCTAATTTTTTTAGGTCCTGCATGCTCTTGCGGATGCGGGTACCTGCGGCATTGTTGCCCTTCTCATAGAATTTCTGAAAATCATGCTCCATTTCAGCTACGAGATTTTTGAGTTTGTGGTAGAGATCCATAGTAATTGATTTTTTTGGTATCGGGAAAATAAGTCTTTTTTTTAATTGTTACGTTATTTTTTTGCACCTAAGCGTTCTAATTCCTCACGGAGTGCCATTATTTTCTTTTCGGCATCAGATGCTTTCTGTCGCTCTCTGTCTATAACATCTGCCTTGGCATTAGCTACAAAACGTTCGTTGGATAACTTTTTCATCACACTATCCAAAAAGCCAATTGTGTATGCCAGTTCCTGTTCCAGTCTTACTGCTTCAGCAATGGGATCCACTTCGCGTTTGGCTTCCATATAATACGTAACGCCTTTAATTGTAAGTGGTGTCGTATTCTCCGCCTTATCGGCATAAGCCAAAGCACTGATGTAATTCAGACGAATGAGGGTTTGCTCAATAGCCGACAGATGGTTTTGATCCGAATTATTATGAAACAGGCGAATATCATCTTTTGGTTTAATCTGATTCTTGGCCCGTATCTCACGTATGGCTGTAGTCAACTCAATGAGTAATTCACCCTGGTCCAGTATAGCTGAATTCAACGATTCGGAATCAGTCAACTGCACATTGCATATCGATTGAAAAGGGGCATTGGCATCACATACCTCCTGGTATAACTCTTCAGTAATAAAAGGCATAAATGGATGCAGCGTAATCATCAGCTCCCTGAAAAAGTCTAGTGAGGCTTTATGAGTACGTGGCCCGATTGGTTGCTCATAATCGGGCTTAATCATTTCCAGATACCAGGAACAGAAATCATCCCATATTAATTTGTAAGCCGTTTTAAGTGCTTCTGAAATAGCATATTGACTCATCAGGTCTTCGATCTTGCTTCGTTGTTCGGTGAGTTTTGCGGCAAACCAGTTTATGGCAAATTCATTTTCGAAACCATCTGTCGAAATCATAAATCCTTTGATGAGTCGAAGAGCATTCCAAATCTTGTTATTAAAATTTCTACCCTGATCACACAGTTTATCATCATACAACAAATCATTTCCGGCGGGAGATGTTATCAGAATGCCAAAGCGAACAGCATCAGCCCCATATTTATCGATCAGCTCCAGCAGATCGGGCGAGTTACCGAGCGACTTTGACATTTTGCGACCTTGCTTATCGCGAACAATTCCGGTAAAATAAACTGCGTCAAATGGTTTCTGCCCCCTGTATTCGTAACCGGCCATAATCATACGTGCCACCCAGAAGAAAATAATTTCTGGTGCGGTAACCAAAGTAGATGTAGGGTAATAGTAGGCAATATCCTGATTACCGGGTTGGGTAAATCCTTTAAAAACTTCAATGGGCCAAAGCCAAGAGCTGAACCAGGTATCGAGCACATCCTCATCCTGGTTGAGGACAAACTGATTTCCCGGATATTTTTCTTCGAACAGACGTTTGGCCTCTGCCTCGTTGCGTGCAACAACAAATTCTCCTTGCTCGTTGTACCAGGCCGGTATTCTGTGCCCCCACCAAAGTTGTCTGCTGATACACCAGTCTTTGATATTCTCCATCCAGTGCCGGTATGTATTTTTAAATTTTGCCGGGTAAAAGCGGATATCATCCTGCATCACCGCATCCAGTGCCGGCTTTGCCAATGAAGGCATGCGACACCACCACTGCATGCTTAGCCTTGGTTCAATCACCACATCGGTTCGTTCACTAAAACCATTATTGTTGGAATGCTCTTCCGTTTTAATCAGATAACCTTCGGCATCAAGTTGTTTGGCAATTTTTTTACGGACAACAAAGCGGTCTTCGCCAATGTATAGTTGTGCGGCCTTACTCATCGTTCCGTCATCGTTAAGAACATCAACCACAGGCAGTTTATGTTTGAGCCCAAGATGGTAATCGTTTATGTCATGGGCAGGCGTAACCTTTAATGCGCCGGTGCCGAAGGTCATATCAATGTATTCATCAAAAATGATAGGAATCTTGCGTTGGATCAATGGGACAAAAGCGTGAGCTCCTGCCAGATGTTTGTATCGCTCGTCGGCGGGATGCACACAGATTGCAGTATCACCTAGTATGGTCTCGGGACGTGTTGTTGCAATAGTAATATAATCGGCATCACCGCTATCCAGTTTATACCTGATATAATACAGATTGGATTTTACTTCTCTGTAAATTACTTCCTCATCGCTCAATGCCGTTTTGGCTTTGGGGTCCCAGTTAATCATCTTCACGCCCCGGTGTATATAACCCTTGCTATATAAATCGATAAATACATCGATTACCGCCTGATAATAGTCAGGATCCATGGTAAAATCTGTTCTTAACCAGTCGAGGGCACAACCCAATTTTTTAAGTTGTTGAAGAATGATACCACCATATTTTTCTTTCCATTCCCAGGCATATCTCAAAAATTCATCACGTGACAAAGAATTCTTATCAATGCCGCGCTCCCTGAGCATGGCTACAACCTTGGCCTCAGTGGCAATAGACGCATGGTCCGTGCCGGGTACCCAACAGGCATTGTAGCCTTTCTGCCGGGCACGGCGAATCAGGATATCCTGTATGGTATTATTCAGGCAATGGCCCATGTGCAAAACCCCTGTAACATTAGGTGGGGGTATAACTATGGTATATGCCGGTCTGCTATCCGGTTTAGATTCAAAATATTTATGTTCAAGCCAATGACTGTACCACCGTTGTTCAACACCTGCGTGATTATAATTTTTTTCCATGTTGTATCGGATATCATTTGTTATCCAACGGGCAAAAATAGGTTAATTGGCAGGTATGTTAAAAATGTTAATAAAGGGTGAATAAGATTTTAGTGCTCGTCATACCCTGTCATTCTTTTATTCGCCCTTAAAGATTACCTTACGTAGTACTAAATCCAAAAAATTATGGAACTACAAACACCACCTAAGCAAACGCTGAAGAGTAAACAGCAAATCAATAAGCTGAAATTCTATCTGGACGAAATTATGATTATGCGCAAGCGACTTTCAGAAGCCGTTAAGCATAATAATAAGCACGAAGTGCTTGTTATGGTTGATCATTTCGACAACCAGTTCGACATACAGGAAAAAGTAATCTCCGATCTCAAGCACAAATTAAAATCACTGCAACATCAGCACATCTATCAGAATCATTTATCCAGCTCTCCCCTATTGGATGATGATGTGGATGGCACGGAGGATATGACTTCATTTGAAAAATGCTTCAACAATCTGCGTTCGGAATACATTGATTTTCTGACCAAGTGGCGATAAATCGCAAACGTGCATAAAGAAAAAATGCCCTGTATTTACGGGGCATTTTTATTTAGCTTGTTGTTATTATTCGTTTGAGGACTTACACTTGAAATCGTATGGTCAGAAAGGACATTTGTAAGTGTTAATGGTAAACGACAATCCCAGTAATGCCATAAAATAATCATCTCGCTTCCGTTCATCGCCGCGCATGCGGCTTGTCGTACCGATAGGTACGTCACCCACTTCGAGTGAGCGGTCGCTGAGCAATACTTTTAAGGGACCACCTTCCGAAAACATAATCTGCCGATCGGCATAAGTTGTACTCACATCGTCCAGATAGTCGGTTCTGGTTTTTCGGTTGGCTATCTCTATGAAGGTACTGAAATATCTGTTGATGCGAAATTTAAATCCGCCACCAATGATCCAGGCACGTGAAACCAGTTTGTAGGGCTCTCTGTCGGGGTATTGCGGTAATCCCTGTCCCTCAGTGCCAATGGGTTGAAGACGGTACTCCTCGCCCTGAAACGTAGTGCGTGGGTCAAAGTTAAACACACTGATTCCGGTGCACAGATAGGGTGTAAAATAATGTTTGGGATTTTTTGAATCATAATCCATAAAATTAAACTCTCCAGTAAGCGCCACTTCGAAAATATCGCTGTAAAAACTGAGGTTTCGCTGGATCTGATAATAGTTGTTGGCCAGCGCATCATTACCTTCCACTTTCGCAAATCCCAGCTGTAATTTAGCACAAAGACGGCTATCGTAATTGTAACGATAATAGGCGCCAAATGAGGGTTTCATCAGTTGAAAACTCGTATTGGTGTTGAGATCACCGAAATAATTGCTGATACCACCAACCACCCCAAATTCATTTTGTTGTGCAACACCCATAAAAGAGAATGCAGTAATGACCATTGCAGTTAGTAATGAGGCTATTATTCGGTTATATGCCATGTGATTGTTAAAACGCTCTTCATTGAAAAAAGATGCGAACAGTAAACGCTATTGTTTGAAATAAATTGCATAGGAGGCTACAAAAATAGCCCCGTAATAAACTAAAGTTTGTTTTTTATTTAAGTCTTGTTGGTTATGATTATTCGGTTACTTTTGCCGCTCTCAAAAATCATAAAAAAATGCCCTATTTATTTACTTCTGAATCCGTTTCCGAAGGTCATCCGGATAAAGTATCTGACCAAATCAGTGATGCACTAATAGATAATTTTCTGGCCTACGATCCAAACAGTAAGGTAGCCTGTGAAACGCTGGTCACTACCGGTCAGGTTGTTGTTGCCGGTGAGGTAAAATCAAAAACGTATCTGGATGTTCAAGACATTGTCCGTGAAGTCATCCGTAATATTGGTTATACCAAAGCAGAGTATATGTTTGAAGCAAATTCCTGCGGTATTCTCAGTGCCATTCACGAACAAAGCGCTGACATTAATCGTGGTGTAGATCGAGAGGTGAAAAAGATGAACTTCGAAGCAAAGGCAAATGCACAGGGTGCAGGCGACCAAGGTATGATGTTTGGATATGCCACACGCGAAACGGATAATTACATGCCGCTTGCTCTTGACCTGGCTCACAAAATATTACTCGAACTTTCAAAAACTCGCCGAGCAGGTAAAGAACTTAAGTATTTACGTCCTGATGCAAAAAGTCAGGTAACGATTGAATATGACGACCATAATAACCCTATCCGCATCGATACCATTGTGGTTTCAACACAACATGACGCCTTCGACAGCGATAAAAAAATGCTTGATAAAATCAGAAAAGATATTATTGATATTATCATACCAAGAGTTAAGAAACAGCTTAAACCAAGTATTCAGAAATTATTTAATGATAAAATCACCTACCACATCAACCCGACCGGAAAATTTGTTATCGGCGGACCTCATGGTGATACAGGGCTTACCGGAAGGAAGATTATTGTAGATACCTATGGAGGAAAAGGTGCACACGGGGGTGGCGCATTCAGCGGAAAAGATCCTTCCAAGGTAGACCGTTCAGCGGCTTATGCAACCCGCCATATAGCCAAGAATCTGGTTGCCGCCGGCCTTTGCGATGAAGTATTGGTTCAGGTGAGCTATGCTATCGGTGTAGCCAAACCCTGTGGCTTGTATATTAACACCTACGGCACAGCCAAAGTAAATATGAGCGATGGCGACATAGCCCGCATGGTTGAAAAAATATTTGATATGCGTCCTTATGCTATCGAAACCCGACTAAAACTAAGAAATCCAATTTATGCTGAAACTGCCGCCTACGGACATATGGGCCGTTCTCCAAAAACTGTAACCAAGGTTTTTAATAAGGGAAAAGAAAATGAGAAGAAAGTTATTGTTGAACTATTTACTTGGGAGAAACTGGATTATGTAGATGCAGTTAAAAAAGCTTTTAGTTTAAAGTAATTAAACCATTCATAATATCTAAAACCGCTGTAAATCAGCGGTTTTTTTTATTATATACCCACTCAGTCTAAGGAGGAGATGTGATTAGAAACACCATTCCATGAAAAAAA
>Ga0068872_10000886_pt1 | contig 24506 bp, 19 predicted proteins | sample NOAtaG_7_FD_66441 | JGI IMG/M metagenome (GOLD analysis project Ga0068872, IMG submission 66441) | Freshwater lake microbial communities from Lake Erie, under a cyanobacterial bloom - NOAA_Erie_Diel1S_2200h metaG | ecosystem: Environmental > Aquatic > Freshwater > Lake | place: USA: Ohio, Lake...
AAAGCGAAGGATCAAGGGTATCGCGGATAATGACCGTGAAGGCGGTATCCGTGCCGGTATTCTGAAAGCGCACGAGGTATTCCATCTGCTGCCCGGGGCGGATGATGTTCTGTGCGCCCACTCCGAGCGGAAAGCCGGTCTTGTCGTTTGGATCCATCGGCGCCGTCACTACACCACAAAAGATGTCCACCACCGGATCGGCGTCGTCTTGCGGCAATTGATTGACGATGTTCGGTGTCCAGGTACCTGAGCCGCAATTCTCCACGGAGGCGTTCGGGTGAGAATTACCGGGGTGGAGCGGATGCTGATCGGCCTCTAGGCGCCACGTGCGGCCATCTACTGCAAACATGTAAACCACAGAATCACCGCCGGTGATGCGGATGGAGTCCAAGATCGTAAGCACGCCATCTACGTAGATGCGCACCGGAGCCCAACAATCCATGTCGCCGTCCACAGGGTCTCCGGTGTTGTAAATCACGAAGCGGATGCTGTCGTTGTTAACGCAGGAACCTTCCACACGCAGGCTGGATTTGTCCCAAGGCAAGGTGCAGGGCGTGACCGTGCTGTCTCCGTAAGGGGTGGGAACGCTGTCGAAAACGCAGGTGGCCTGAGGAAAAAGCTCTGCCTCGAGGCACAAGGTTTGACCATTCAGGGATTGCAGCCCTACCGTGGCTTGCATAGTGAAGTTCACGCACTGCCCGGGATTCAAATCCCCCACAAAAACGCTGAAGCGGTTGCCACCAAGGCTTATGTATGGGATTGACGCGGATTGCACCTGAAGTTCGGATGGGAGGGTCAGCTCCAGGTAGGCACTGTCAAGGATTCCAGTTCCTGTGTTATCGTTGCAGGCCCTCACATAAATAGTACGGGTGAATCCCCTTCTCAGGTTGGGCATGGCGATGCTAATGTTTGGGCTTGTGCAAGGATTATCATTGACCATTCCTATACCATCACAAATAGAAGTGCCGCTTACGACTGTCATTATTTGAGTTGTCTGGCAGCTTGGAGACCAATTCAGGTTAGTAGTGTCAACGGAAATGCCATAGGTCCCGTCAGGGATACTGTCGAATACTGCAATCCCATTGCCACCTGCTATAGCAACAAGGTTAAGCGGCTGAAGGTTCACAACAATTCCAGCTACGCCTATTTCATTTTCCCGGACACAATTAATGTTCACGTCGTTAAAAACGCTTACAGTTGGGCGCGGAGTTAGTTTCTGTAGAAAAATATCGCTGCCTCCAAAAGACGTTAATTCATATACTCCAATTCCTGGGTCAAAATCAGCCGTACCCGAAAAATAGCCAGTGGTGTAAACATTCCCAGAAGCATCTAATGCAAGGGAAAATCCAATGTCTTTACCTAAACCACCACTTTGCTTCACCCACAAAAAATTTCCGGCAGAATCTAACTTGGAGACATAAATATCGTCCCATCCGATTGGTGTAAGGCTATAAGTAGCTGCCCCCGGATCAAAATCCGATGCCCCTCCAAAATATCCCGTTGTGTATACATTTCCGAAATCATCCGCTGCAATGCAGTAGCCATATTCGTTGCTTGCACCACCAAAACTTCTGCCCCAAACAAAATTGCCCAAAGCATTCAATTTCGAAACAAACACGTCCCCAAGGCCTGCGGACGTAAGATAAAAGCCTCCTACCCCTGGGTCAAAATCAGCAACACCCCCGAAAACTCCTGTTGTGTAAACATTCCCCAAATTATCTGCAAAAATAGAAGCCCCGAAATCGTTACTGGTTCCTCCAATATTCTTGGCAAAAACAAAATTGCCCGATGAGTCAAATTTTGCAATAAAGATGTCAATACCACCTTCAGGCGTTAGGATGAACGTACCAATCCCAGGATCAAAATCAACCGTGCCGCCAAAGGATCCGGTAGTCAAAACATTTCCAAATGAATCTAGCGATATTACTCTATTAGGTGAATTGGTTACTCCAGATATTTGCTTCACCCAAAGAAGATTTCCTGAAAAGTCTAACTTGCAAATATAGATGTCAGTGGATGTTGCTGTGAGGTTAACCGTGCCCGCGCTTGGATCGAAATCCGCCGTCCCTTGAAAAGGCCCAGTAGCATATACATTTCCGGATGCATCGACTGCAATGGAATGACCTATATCATCGCTGGTCCCCCCCATGTTTCTAGCCCAAATAAAATCGCCAGATTCATCCAATTTGCAAATAAAGATGTCAGTATTTCCCGCTGAAGCCATTGAAAACGTATTTACTCCTGGGTCAAAATCCGATGTTCCTCGAAATGCCCCAATTATGTATAGATTACCCAAACCATCTAAAGAGATACCCAACCCATTGTCAAAATCAGCTCCCCCAAGCTGCCTCGCCCAAACCAAATTCCCCAATGCATCTATTTTGGAGATGAAAACATCATCAAGTCCTGCTGAGGTAAGATTTAAGGAATCTGGGCCAGGGTCAAAATCTACAGTGCCCACGAAATGGCCTGTAGTAAATACGTTACCGAAGGCATCTACTGCGATTGAATATCCTCGATCAGAACCCGCTCCGCCAAGTTTGTTTGCCCATTCAAAATTTACATTTTGGCCTAAGGTCAGCTGTATGAAAGCTGACAAAGCTATAGTTATCAAGGCAGTTTTGACTTTTATAAACGGCTCCATGATCAAATCTCCTCCGGATAGTGGGCTTGCTCGAACTGATATGCGATGCCGCCCTGTTTGAGCAGGAAGATTTTCGTGTTGCCGCGCTCTAGCACATGGGAAACGTATGGCGCGGGGCTGCCGTCCGTCTGCTTGATCTGACCCTTGTTTTCCAGGAAATGGGTGGCATTTGCGCTGTTGCCAGCGAATGCCTGTGCCTTGTTCAGGTCGGGGCCGGCGGCAAATATTCCATTGGTAACTAAGGCCAAAACTGTAAATAGTTGTGTCAGTCGTTGCATATCGAAGGAAGACAATATATAACCTGTATTTTGATCTATTAAACCCAATTTTTGTCGCCAAATATCGTATCATTTCAAATCTAATTAACCCTTTTCTGCCAATCAGCATTATAAATCTATGAAAAGACAAACTTTCAAAAGGCAACATTCAAAGGACTTTCGTAAAGTGACTTAAATGCTGCCGCCTTGCGTGAAATGGAGAATATATTGCTTGAAAGTTGCACGCAATTTTGAGAGATAAACTTGGTAAGAAATGCCAAAAACGATAGCTATATTGTGAACACGCCAAACTAGTGAATGAAATCCTATCATCAAAATGATTTTAATCGACTTATTTGTGCGGTTTGTCCTTGATTTTTACGGCTAAAAAATCCTTTAATAATGTACCGAATGGTACTTTTGTGTTAGTAGGGTCGGCAACCAAAGATTTCCTTTTAATATTGGTCATGAGCAACGTCCCTACATAAACCATCAATAGGGTTCAAAATTCGGATATTTGAGACCGGTCCAAAATGTCTACAAGAAAATTTGAAAAAGACGACGTGGGTAAAGAAATCGAAAATTGTTTGCCATCCAAACAAAAAATTTCCAGTAGTTTGGCATCTAGACTTAAAATATACCCTGAAAAAAATTGTACCTTTTTTGTACCTCAATTCTAAATTTTTTTCACACATAATTGACTATCAAAAACTTGAATAATTTGATTATTTTTTGCATCGGAAAGTGATAAAAAAAGCCCAAAAAACTTTCCGCACCCTGCTAATCGGCCTTGGCATTGTAGCAATACTTGCCTTGCTTGCCCTGCTCGTCGCCCTTCTCCTCACACCTGATGTATCCGGATTCAGGAGTTGAGCGGACAGTGACTATTTACTCATTACCTCAAGGCTGACATTCCGCCGTCCACACCCAGGATTTGCCCAGTCATCCACGCACTTTTGTCTCCAAGCAGAAACAGGGCCATGGAAGCGATGTCCTCCGGCTGACCGATCCTGCCCAGCGCATGACGCTTTGCGGATGCTTCCACCTTTTCGGGACTGGACAGCAAACGTGCCGACAAGGGCGTTTCCACCAATCCGGGAGCGATGGCATTCACCCGGATGCCCGGTGCCCATTCCGCAGCCAAACTCCTCACCAAACCTTCCACGGCCCCTTTGGAAATGGCAATGCTGCTGTGAAAAGACATCCCTTGCTGCACGGCTACCGTGCTGAACATTACCACTGAAGAACCTGGCACCGCCTTCAATCCACCGTGCATTTTTTGGAGGAAACGCACCGCCCCCATCACGTTCAGTTCGAAATCCTGAAGGAATTCCTCTGCTTTCAGGCTCCGAAACATTTTGAGGTTGATGCTGCCGGGACAATAAGCCACCCCATGGATAGGCCCCTCTACGGCAGGCACATCGGCAGGGAGGGAAAAATCATGGGCAAGGTGACGAAGACCCGCGTGGGAGGTGGGAGGTTCGGTGCGGCTGATGCAGGTAACCTGATGCCCTTCGGACAGGAGTTGACGTACCATTTCCAACCCGATTCCGTGGCTTCCGCCTGCTATGACATAGTGTTTCACATTGAGATAAACCCAAATGGATGGCGGATTGTTCAGGGTGGTGCCAGGTCCTCCCCCTTTGGATGTTCGGCAGGTTGTATTGAGGGACTTCCCTTGCTCCCGCGGCCTTTCCTTCTTATTTTTGACCAGTTTTCACCGAAACCGGCCGACATGCTTTCCCCTACCCGATTGTTTTTCATGATTGCCTTGATGACAGCGTTTCACGGCATGAAGGCCCAAGACTCCACCGCCACCAATCCACCTAGCAAGCCAGACCAACTTGACATTTTCAAGATCAACCTTCTTCAATTTGCTGTCAATGAAGCTCGTGTATCTTACGAATTCCAAATCGGACGTACAACAAGCTTGGAGTTGGGAGCGGGATACATCTACCCCAACAAATTTTGGTACGAGCGCAGCGGGTCGGTGATGTTGTCTTCGGGCGGTGGGCTTTATCTTGGTTTCCGCAAGTATTTCGACCCCAAACGCTACATCTACCAACCGTTTTTCAGGTCATACGTCAGTATACACGGGTTTGCCCGGAGCACCTCCTTCGAAGATGAATGGCTCTTGTTCGGGTCGGACCGATATGGTTTCCAATGCGAGCTTTTCTCCATGCAAATGAAGCAGTTCGGGGGAGGATTCCGAATCGGTTTCCAATCACGGGCGGGTAGGCTGGTGTTGGACCTGTACACGGGCATCGGGATGAAAATCGTGCCGACGGTCACCACCTCCCATGCCCTCAATGATTCATCTTCTGTTTGTGCCATCTTGCCCACCACCCAAATTCGGGAAATCCAGATGCGGAACCAAGATGTGGAGGTGGTCCTGAATGCGGGGGTGAATGTAGGCATACGCCGCAACAACCGTGAGCGGGCATACATGCAGATAAAACGGGAAGAGCCGCTGGAAATTCCTGATACGCCTGCACAATTTTGAAAAATACATGAACTATTTGAGTGCCGACAACGTCGGGAAGAATTTCGGCCTGAAGGTCTTGTTTGAAGGCTTGACTTTTGGCTTGAGCAGGGGCCAGAAAGTGGCGCTCGTGGGTCGGAATGGCTGTGGCAAAACCACTTTGCTTCGCATTTTGGCCGGCAAAGAAACGCCCGACAAGGGGGAAGTGAGCGTCCGCAGTGGAATCCGGGTGGCCTTTTTGGATCAAAATCCAGATTTCGGGGATGCAAAGACAGCGTTTGAGGCCGTTTTTACCGGCGACGACCCGCGCCTGAAAGCCGTACGCGATTACGAGCAAATCCAACTCCAAGCGCAGCCAGATGCCAAAGAAATGCAGCGGGTGATGGACGAAATGGAAAACCATAAAGCGTGGGATTACGAGGCAAGGGTGAAGGAAATCCTAGGACAGGTGGGTATCCATAGGATGGACCAAGCCATCTCGGAACTTTCGGGAGGACAAAAAAAACGGCTTGCCTTGGCCAGGGTGTTGATTCAAGATCCGGACCTGCTGATTTTGGATGAACCCACCAACCATTTGGACACGGACACCATCGAATGGTTGGAAGAATACTTGGGTTCTAACAACATGACCCTCATCATGGTCACCCACGACCGCTATTTCCTCGATAGGGTCTGCAACGAAATCATCGAGATGGACCAAGGCAAGGTATACACCTACGAAGGTGACTACGAATATTTCCTTGAAAAGCGGGAAGAGCGGCAACACCGTGAGGATGCAGATTCCAACCGCGCCCGCAACCTCCTCAGGACGGAATTGGAATGGCTTCGGCGTCAACCCAAAGCCCGTACCACCAAATCAAAGGCCCGCATCGATGCTGCTGGGGAATTGATGCATCGTGCCCAATCGCCGGTGAGGGAAGGGTCCGTGCAAATGAATTTTGACTCCCGTCGAATTGGCAGTAAAATCCTTGAAATCGAACACCTTACCAAGCGTTGGGACGGTCACTTGATGTTGGACGACTTCAGCTACACCTTCAAAAAAGGAGAGCGAATTGGCATCGTGGGCCCCAACGGGGTGGGCAAAACCACCTTTTTGGACGTGATTTCCGGGAGGCAGCAAGCCGATAAAGGCAAAATAGATTGGGGTGAAACGATTTCCATCGGCTATTATCAGCAAGGTGGATTAGACTTCAAACCGGGCCAGAAGGTCATCGACATCATCACCAACGCAGCCGAACAAGTGCAAATGGGTAAGGGAGAAAACTTGGGTGCATCCCAGGCCTTGACCATGTTTGGCTTTCCGCCCCCGGCACAACATCAGCCCGTGGAAATTTTGAGTGGTGGTGAAAAAAGGCGCCTGTTTTTGCTCAGGATACTCATGGAACAACCCAACTTCCTGATCTTGGACGAACCAACCAACGATTTGGATATCATCACCCTCAACACATTGGAGCATTTCTTGGCCAATTTTCAAGGATGCCTCATCATCGTATCGCACGACCGTTACTTTTTGGACAAATTGTGCGACCAACTGTTCATTTTTGAAGGGAACGGCATCATCAAACCCTTCAATGGCACCTTCCGGGAATACCGCGAGCGACAAAAAGACAAAAACACTTCCTCTCCAGCCAAACCTTCATTGCCTGCGGCCAAACAACCCGAACCGGTCCATTCTGCACCTAAAGCTGACAAAAAGCTCAGTTACAAAGAACAAAAGGAGTACGAAACCTTGGAGCAAGAAATTGCTGCATTGGAACGTGAAAAGCAGGACCTTGAATTCGTTTTGAACGGCAGTGGCTCCGATTTTTCAGCACTTCAAGCGGCAAGCCAAAGGATCCAAACCATTCAGAATTTGTTGGAAGAAAAGGAAATGCGTTGGTTGGAATTGGCAGAAAGGGCGGGTTGAACTTTTAACCTGAAATTCGAACCTTTCCCCGTGCCAACCTCAAGAAAAGAAAAAGGCGCACCATTTCGGATGCGCCTTTTGGGTGGAATGATGACTTGGATTATTTACGCTCCAATTCGGCGGTGATATCCGAACGATAATCCATGCCCAACAGGTTGAAGCTGAAGGTGGTGAACCAGGTCATGGCGCTGTTGCTGCTTTCCAAAATGTCGTACACCAAAGGAACACCGGAAGTATCGGTCAAGGTAATCTGGTCGTTTTCCTCGTTGACGCTCCAAGTGAAGTCGGTCCTGTTGCTTCCGTCGGTGTCGGTGCTGTAACCGGTGCCGTCTTTTGCGAAAAAGAGTTGACCCAAGCTGTCGGTTTGGACTTCGGTGGAGACCAAAGAGTCATTCACATAGCTCTCAGTGGTGCTGGAAACGCCGACCCAAAGGCCGTCTTTTTTGGGAAGGATGTTCTCCACTTTGCCGCAACCAACTGCAACAATGCCGAGGACGGCTACGAGGAAAAGGGATTTAAAAGCTTTCATTTCGGTATAATTTAAGTGAAATAAAGATTACAATTTTCGAGGCTGCTTCCGTGGTCCTACTTTAGTTTGTCGGATGGTGGACATCTTTGAAATCAAAGGCAGGGCAAGGCTTCAGCATCTGAACCGGTAATGGGCGGGCAAATTTAGTGCCAAGCCCAAGGAATGAGAAAGAAAATTCAAAAATTGATGTAAAAGTCGCATCTTGAGACATTCTGAATGATTTTCGATTCCATTTCATCAACCAACTGAATCCTTCCATCGCCATGTCAGAGATACCTCACACCCTCCAGTTCGATTGGTTTCAAGTGTTCTATGCCCTTGCAGTTTTGAGCGGTTTGGGTCTGATGTGGTGGGAAGCGCGCAAACAATCGGTGCCGCTCGCCATTTTCCTGAATGTTTTCACATGGGTTGTGGTATTTGGCATTTTGTTTTCAAAGGTCTTGGCTTGGCCCCTTTCGGCTTGGGGTGAATGGTTCGAAACAGGGATTTTTCCTGGAGACCACGGAAAAACTGCCCTTGGGGGTCTTTTGGGCGGAATTTTGGGATTTTGGATGTCAACCCGGATTTCAGGGGTCGGCCCAAAGTCGTGGAGATGGTTGGTTGGGTGGCCAGTTGTGTTGATCCTTTTCCGCATCGGATGTTGGGGCGCCGGTTGTTGCTTGGGCGTGCACACGGATTTGCCTTGGGGCGTGGCCATCGAGCACCCGGAGGGCATGCATGGGATGGTAGGTTCGTCTCCTCTTTGCACAGTCCCTGTTCACCCGGTGCCGATATATGAAATCCTGTTTGCCGCCCTTTTGCTATTCGGTATACGCAAAGCCAATCGCAGCTTTCAACCGCCGCGAATGGTATTCTTTTACTCAGTAGCTGCCTACGTCTGTTTCCGCTTTTTCGAGGCTTTTGTGCGGCCGGAATACGCCAATGGCGACCTCATTAACCCCCTGCAGTGGGGGCTTTTGGCAAGCGTTCCCCTGCTTTTTTTGGCAGCACATGGAAGCAGGAATTCCAAAATCGATACAGCGGGTGGTTGGGAACGCCGTAACATTGATTGGTTTTGGATCGGGCCTGTAATTTTGGTTTGGATATTCAAATCCTTTTGGACCCCTGCAGAATGGATGGGTGTGGGAGTTGCCTTGATTGCTTTGGGATCGGTGCATGCCAAACAATGGTTTTACCAGGTGCAAACCCATCGGATGAGCCATTGGCTTTCCCCCCTCGGATTGATTTTTGCGGCCCTGCTCACCGGACAAGCTGCAATTGACCAAACCGTCCAAGACCCATACCAACAAACCGTAGAAGTTGGCTTTGGTGGCAACGTTGGCAGATACCAGGAAACCTGTGGTTCCAACCGACGATTTTGGAATGCTGGGGCGGGAGTGGTATACCGCCAACAATTCCAAGGCAAACATCAATTGGATTTGGGTTTTCGGTCCAATTTCGGTGTGGATTGGGTGCCGAGCGACAGCACGAATGAAACCATCATCGGGGTTAACCCCTATGTTTCATACCAACACCGATGGGTGGGTGCACACCTTGGCGTTCATGCCGGCAGACTGATTTTTGACGGGGAAACCAATGGCTTTCTTCCCTCCATCGGCTTGAGATTGGGGCCCTCAGATATTTTTTTCGCCGAGACCAACCTCATGAATTGGGGATATGCATCGGTACCAGGTGCCCTGCAGTTCGGGATTGGCTCCGGATTCGGTCTCAAAAACGGTACGGTTTTCCGCTTGGGCATGAGTTCCTACGGCTTTTATGTCCACCCCAGTATTTGGATCAAAAAGGACCTGCTGCTGGAGCCAATCCTGGCCTATGGCGAACGCTATACCTACCAGTTTGGAATCAACTTGCGGTACAAAATCCCACTCATTTCGCGCAAATCGGCGAAAAACAACTGACAAAAACATTTTGGCACAGAATTTGTTATCTTGGATGAGGCCTAAAGAAAAATTTCATGCAGCCGTGTGGAATTTTGTTGGTCCCTTCACCTTGCTGACAAATCGTCTGCCGTGGAACAAGAAAAAAAATACAACTATTACACCCTGCTGTTGCTGCCGTTTTTGGCTGCCCTGATTGGGGTCATTGTCATGGTTGTGATGCATTTTTGGCTGGGAGCTGCCAATCCGTCTGCCCAAGTACCTGCACCGGTTTCCCACCCTTCTGCAGTTGCACTCTCTGATTTTATCCGGGCAGTCTGGGGCTGACCACCTTTTCAATCCTCACAAATTCAACGACGCGAAAAAGTCCTCCGCACGGGCTTCGCTCCAAAACACGCCGCGCCATGAAAGGGTAACAAATCCGACGTGTCCTCCCATCTCGGGCACTTCCAGGTGCAGGTAGGGATTGGCCCCGGCCTCATTTACAGGGTAACAATCCTCAGGTAAAAAAGGATCATTTTCGGCGTTCACGATGAGGGTAGGAATTTGAATCCTAGGCAACAATGGTTGGGAAGAGGTCGCGCCATAGAAATGGGATAAATCACGAAATCCATACCAATCCACGTTGAAGGCCGCATCGAAATCCATCATGTTTTGGATGCCATCCCATTTGGTCAAATCATAGCGTCCGGGGTTCAATTTCTCCTTCATGAGCATCTTGCGCCTGTAGAAGTATAAAAACCCTTTGCCGTACAAAGACTGAGTCCCGGTGCTCAGATGCCTGGCGCATGCCTCCAAATCGGTGGGAACTGAAAATACTGCAGCAGCCTTGATCTTATCATGCACCCGACCACCTTTTTCCCCCAAATACCGAAGGGTTATGGCCCCTCCCAACGAAAAGCCAACCAAGGCAATCTGTTCATATCCTGCATCCAGTGCCTGATCCAACACAAGTTGAAAATCATCCGTCTGTCCGGGATGGTAAAATCCGATGGCACGGTTCATCTCCCCACTGCATGACCTGAAATTCCAAGCCAAGGCATCCCATCCCCGCTTGTTGAAATACTTGACCATGCCCACGACATAAGGAGCCTTGGAGGAGTTTTCCAATCCATGGGAGAACACCATGAGCTTTTTGCTGCCCACCCTGCTCCAATCCAAATCGAGGAAATCCCCATCCAATGTGTCAATACGCTGACGTATGTAGCGAACCCCGAAACCTATCCGGAACAAATTGGGGACGACCGTCTGCAGATGGCTGTTGGCCAAAAACAGCGGATTGATGAAATCTTCGGGGCGGTTGAAGGGCATGTTCGATTGATTGCACCTTAAATATGATGCATGCAGACTAAAAATACAATCGAAGAGCACGGGCAATAACCTCATTAACGCTTTGGGAGGTTGAATTCTTGCAAATTTGTATGGCTGCGGATACAATAGGACCTTGTTCGTGCAAAATCCACGACCACAAGAACCAAGCCATGGGTATTTTTGCGAAGATGAACTCAATGCAGCGGTTTGCAGGTTTATTGGGATTGTTCCTGTGGGCATTTCCCGTGATGGCACAGCAGGTAAGGGTGCGCGTGGAGCCTGTTTCCAAGGTTCAGGAGTTCGTTTTTCAATCCCTTTCAGATGAAACTGTCATCACCGCCGGGGATTCCTTTCCGGTATTGGTTGCCAAGATCAATACCTTGGAAAAAGTGACCGTGAAGATGCGCGAAAGCAAGTTGGCGCTGATGTATGAGGACAAGATCTTGGGAGAGTATCCACGCGTGTTCTTTTGGACCAATGACAAAAACCCAAGGTTCAAATTGTTGTTCAAAGACGCTGCCAATACTTCCAAAACCTACGCAGGGAGCCTCCTTGTCCAGCCCAACCCGGGAGCCGTGGAACTCATCAACGAAGTTTTCATCGAGGATTACATACGAGGCGTGGTGAATGCCGAAGCGGGCCACCACAAAAACCTCGATTTCTTCAAGGTTCAGGCCCTCAGTGCACGGACCTATGCCCTCAACAACCTCGGAAGACATAAATCGCACGGATACGACTTGTGCGATCATACGCATTGCCAAGCCTACAAAGGGGAATACCAATCCAGTCCATTGATTGAACGGGCAGTAACGGAAACCAAAGGGGAGGTGATTGTATTCGATGGCAACCAACTCATCGATGCGGTGTTCTCAGCCAATTGCGGTGGGTTCACGGCCAATTCCGAAGATGTTTGGATTGCCAATGTGAAATACCTCCGCTCTATGCCCGATTACGACTTTTGCGAGGGTTCCAACAACCATGCCTGGCATTTGACCCTTCCCAAATTGGCCTTTTTGGCAAAATTGGGGGCATACCTCAACGTGGAAGCAACCAGTTTCGAAATCGTCCCCGACGTGAGCGGGCGGGTCAGGAAAGCCTATTTGAACGGCAATCCCACTTTGTCCATCTCAGGGGAAGAAATCCGGCGACTGTTCAAATTCAAAAGCTCCATGTTCCACATTTACGATGCTCAAAGCCTCCTTTTCGTGGAGGGAAGCGGTTTCGGTCACGGGGTGGGCATGTGCCAAGATGGAGCATATTACCTAGGTCAAATGGGCCTGGACTACGAACGAATCATCCAGCACTACTACAAAGGGGTGGACATTCTGCCATTGGATGAAGTAATCGGAATCTGGAACTGATGCAATCCGATCTTTTTCTTAATTTCATCGGCAAACAACATTGGAAATTATGCGGCTCGCTTTTCTTTCATGGATAATCCTGATCCCGTCCTTGGTCAGCGCACAAGGCTTTGTGGACGCTTCCGCTTCGGCTGGCATCAACCATCGCGGATTCTGCCAATCAGAAATGACCGGCGGTGTGGTTTGGTTTGATTACGACGGAGACGGTGATGATGATTTGTACACTACAGGAGGGCTATTTGACAATGTCCTGTACAAAAACTCCAACGGTCAGTTCAACGATGTTACGGCACAAAGCGGACTTACCTTGCCCCCTGGAACCCACACGCAGGGCGTCGCAGCCGGTGACATTAACAACGATGGCTTCCCCGACCTGGTTGTGACCACTTGGTTCACGCAACCCAACTATTTGTTCCTGAACAAAGGCGATGGAACGTTCTTAGACATCTCGGTTTCCTCCGGTTTTGGTGTGGATACGCTTTGGACCTCCGCTGTCAGCTTTGAGGACTTCAACTTCGATGGTTTGTTGGACATTTACACGGCCAATTACGTGTATGTACCCCAAGTGGTATTTGACAGCAACAACGTGCAAGTCGGATATGCTCACCGCTGCGATGCCAACTCCCTGTTCATCAACAATGGCGACCTTACCTTCGGGGATGTGGCCCGCCGCTACATGGTGGCCGATACCGGCTGTGGGTTGGCATTGGTGCTTTCTGATTTCGACATGGATAACGACCGTGACATATTGATTGCCAATGATTTCGGCGATTGGATCACCCCCAACGTGATGTACCGCAATGAATGGCCATTGGAATCATTTGCAGACATTTCCGTGAGCGCTGGGATGGATGTGCCCATGTACGGAATGGGCATCGCCTCGGGTGATTTTGACCATGACTTGGACTTTGACTATTACGTGACCGACATTGGCCCTAGCAGCCTCTTCCAGAACAACGGAAACGGAACCTTCAGTGACATCGCGACCGCGGCAGGAGTATCCAACGATTCCATCGGAGGATTTGCACGCACGGCTTGGGGAGCAGCATTCATGGACTATGACAACGATGGATGGGAAGACTTGTTCGTTTCCAACGGCTACATCCAATTGTTGCCAAGCCTCAACAATGCGCGACAAGACCCTGACGCCATGTACCAAAACAAAGGGAACGGTACCTTTTTGGATGTTTCCCTTTCGGTGGGATTTGCCGACACCAATGCTTCCCGTGGCATGGCTGTGAGCGATTACAACCAAGACGGCCTGTTGGATTTGTTTGTGAACGTGGTGCGCATCGACACCAACCTCAATGAAAACTCCAAACTATACCGTAACTCGGTCAATAACAATTTCAACTACATCCAATTCAAGCTTCGTGGCACCCGCAACAACCGCGATGCATTCGGGAGCAAGGTCAAAATCAAGACTTCTGGAGGATGGCAAATCAAGGAGTTGGTGAGCGGCAGCAGTCACATGAGTCAAAACAGCAAGGTGGTGCATTTCGGCTTGGGCAATTCCACCCAGGTAGACTCCGTATTGGTGATTTGGCCTGATGGGAACTCGCAAGGATTCGGTACCTTCCCCGCGGACAGCATCTACGAAATCGTGGAGGACAGCACCCTTTACCTGAGCACCCTTCCGGTCCGAGGATTTGTCCCTCAGCTGGCCGTAGGGCCCAACCCGTCTGACTCGGAAGTGAATATCCTGGTGAGTTTGTTGCGCCCCCAAACCATGGAATTGAACGTCACGGATTTGCAGGGCAAACTTGTGTACCAAGAAAATTTGGGTTTCATGGGTATGGGCTCACACCGACTTGAATGGTCTGGCCGTGACTTCAATGGCAAAAGACTGCCTCAGGGCTTGTATGCGATTACCTTGAAAGGCACGAAAGGTGCTGCCACCAAGCGGGTGATGCTGGTCAATTGAACCTGAGCCGTAATGTAAACGCTGAGATGCTGAAACCAAACACCGACAAAATGCTTCTTTGGGGAATCATGTTTCTACTTGCCGCAGGCTGCGACAGTACAGCAAGTGACCCTTGCAAATACGAACACCCTGAATGGCTGTATGGCCGATGGAAAGTTTTTCACATCAACAAAGGAGGCATGAAAATCGGCGGTCAAGGCTTCAGAGGCACCGACTTCACCTTCCGTGAAAACGGAACAGTTCATACGGAAAGCCCTGAAGGTGATACGAATACGGTAAAATTCCAGTATTTGTGTGATACCCTGATTTACTTCACCCCGGCCGGCAACGAGTTTTATTCCATCGACAGCTTGACGGAGCATCGCCTACGATTGGGATATGTTTCGGAAGGAATCCCGAGCATTGTGGATTTCTTGAAGGTGCAATGAGGAACTGGTCGGTCGGCCATTGATTCATCGTATGCTTTTTTGATTATATTTACAGGATTTCGTATCCTTAATTACTATTTGATTGGGATTAGGTTTTATTGCTGCATACGTCTATTATGCTGAAAATCAACACACGTATCATCACTCGCCTTCTTGTTGCCGTTTCTCTGATTTTGGGTTTGTTGCCAACCGCACAGGCACAGACATACAACGACGGTCCGATATTGCTCCAAGCACGTTTGAGGCAATTCAACATCCTGTTTCCCGAGACTGACATCGCATTTTTCGGCATCGTGGGTCAACCCGACGACCTTACCTACAACCTTTGGTTCAGGGACGCCGCCGACGTGGATGGCGTAGTCGCAAATGGTGGTTGGGGAGGCGGATCCGGTTGCTTGACGGAGGGATACACGCTTCCCTTGACCGACTGGAACCTTGTCTTGTTCAATTTCACCTATCCGGGAGCCACCGTACCGCAGTTCTTGCAGATGCGCGTTGATTTCTGGGAGGATGAAAGCCCTGACCAATTGCTGGGTATCGGATGCGGGGGTACACGCTGTGCCTACAATACCGGTTTCTGCTGCGGCGGTTTCTTGTTCGGCACCTGCCTTGGTCAGATTGACGACGATGACCTGCGATGTAACTCCAATGCAAATGCCGGCGGAGCTCCTTACGCACAACTCGACTACCGCCTCGGCCCTCCCTGCAGCTGGTTCAACCAAGGATTCGTGAGTGGCACCTGTGCCAATAACGTCTACCTGCCCCGAATCGAAACATTCTGGCGTTACACCTTGGGTGAAAACTGCAACCCAGGCAACTTCATCAATCTGGGTACCCTCAACAATGGATTCGCCACCATCAACCACTTCAACAGCAACGAGTGCTATGCAGACGACATGCCATTCCCCAATGGTGGTCGCGATGTTGTGTATGGGTTCACCATCACCCAACCCATTGGATTGACCTTCAACACCTGTGGCCCCGGCACCTTGAACTCCGACGTTTACGTGTTGGACGGCAACTGTAACCAACTTTACTCCAACGTAGGTGGTTGTGGTACAGGTTCCACCATCAGTCAACCCCTTTGCACGCCGGGCCAATACTTCATCGTGGTCGAAGGTCGTGCCGGCAGCTTGGGTACATTCACTCTCCAAGTACAAGAAACGCCCAACTTGGTGGTTCGTGCGGATGCAGGTCCCAACGTTTCCGTATGCCAAGGCTTGGGAGTCACAATGGGTGCACAACTGCCCAGCAACCCTGCCAACGGTGGTGTCCCGGGTTACATCTACAACTGGATTCCCAACACCTTCCTGACTTCATCCACCGACTCGATCACGGTCGCCTTCCCTCCCGTCAACACCCAATATGTTTTGGAAGTGACGGACGCTTTGGGATGTGTGGACCGAGACACGGCATTGGTCATCGTCAACCCAGGTCCTCAACCCAACTTGGGCCCTGACCAAGTCGTTTGTCCGGGCTCCATCGTGAACCTGGATGCAGGCCCCGGATATGTAACATATTTCTGGAGCAACGGTAGCTTCAACCAAGCCATCGCCACCACAACTGCCGGTCAATACATCGCCGTTGTATCCGACCTGAACGGATGCATGGGACGTGACACGGTTGATGTCAGCTTTTTTGCCTCCGCGACAACTAGCCTCGGCAACGACACTGCGGTTTGCGTGGGCAACAACGTTACCTTGGATGCCGGAGCGGGATTTGTCGTGTACAACTGGAGCACAGGTGCCTCCTCCCAAACCATCAACGTCAGCACAAGCGGCAGTTACGATGTATCTGTAACCGATGCCAATGGTTGCGATGACCGAGACACCATTGTCGTTCAAATCGATACCCTACCCGTTCCCTCGCTCCCAGCCTCCTCCCTGCTTTGCCCCGGTGGAAACGTGGTGCTGAACCCTGGTGCTGGCTGGCCCAACTACAGCTGGTCTAATGGCGACATCAATCAGATTGTCATCACCAACGTACCTGGCCCCATTTCGGTGACGGTCACGGACGGTAACGGATGCCAAGGCACTGCCAACGGCAACGTGGTGGCAGCGACTGCTCCCGCCGGATTCGCCCTCACGGCACCAGTCACTTCTTTCTGCGATGGCCAAAGCACCACCATTTCTGCAGGCAACAGCGCTGCGGTCGCTTCCTACTTCTGGAGCAACGGTGCCACTACCAACAGCATCACGGTGACTGCAGCCGGTTTGTATTCCGTCATCGCCGTTGATACCAACGGTTGCCAATGGAGTGACAGCATCACCATTTCGGTCTTTGCCAACCCGACTGTAAGCTTGGGAGGCACCGACACCCTTTGCGCCGGGGCCACCACCCTTTTGGATGCAGGTGCAGGGTTTGCAAGTTACGCTTGGAGCACGGGTGCCAACAGCCAAACCGTTACGGTTGGCAATACCGGCACCTACACCGTGACCGTTACCGATGCAAACGGATGCACGGCTACGGACAGCAAGGACCTCATTGGCAGCACCATTGCAGCCGTTGATTTGGGAGCACCCACCGTGAACATCTGCGACAATGGCAGCACAATCTTGGATGCGGGTCCACAATACGTAGCGTACACTTGGGCTCCGATTGCCAATCCCAACCAATACCTGATTGTCAACCAACCTGGCACCTATGCTGTGACTGTCACCGACCAATTCGGATGCAGCAGCGAAGATTCAGTGGCGGTAACGGTCAATGCCGTCTCACCTTTGGATTTCCTGGATTCCGATACCACAGGTTGCGCAGGCTTCGAAGTGCTGTTGGATGCAGGTGACCAATGGTTGGAATTTGCTTGGAATACAGGGTCGCCAGACCAATATTTGATTGTGACCACCGATGGAACCTATGAGGTGACCGTCACCGACTCGAGCGGTTGCAGGTTCTCTGACACCACTTTGGTCACCTTCTTCACCCCTCCTGTGTTGGAATTGGGCCCTGCAGAGAACATCTGCCCAGGTGAAACCATTGTTTTGGATGCCGGAACAGGATTCGATACCTACCTGTGGAATGATGGAAGCACAGCCCAAACGCTGAGCGTGAACCAAATTGGGGTATATTCCGTGACGGTCACAGCGAGCGTTTGTACGTTGGAAGACAATACGGTGATTGGCGATGATTGCCCCGGCAGGATTTTCATCCCCAACGTATTCACACCTAACGGAGACGGCCTGAACGATTTCTTCAAAATCGATTTCGTCAACTTGGAGTCTTTGGACATGAGCATCTACGACAGGTGGGGCAAATTCCTGTACTCCACGGGTGACAAAAACTTCCAATGGAATGGCACCTTCAACGGCAATCCATTGCCGGAGGGCGTTTATTTCTACGAAATGAAGTTCAAATACGGCGATGACGCCAATATCTACGACGAAAAGGGAACCATTACCCTGCTTCGGTGATTGAAAATGAGGGGAATAGGCAAAGACTTGGGGGTTGATTCCTTCAAGTCTTTGCAGTTTTAAGCAAGGACCACCCAAACACGATGACAACCCGGCAACCGATACAATCCATGGTCGACGGCCCCAGAATTCTGGGAATCGCTTGGCGTGGAAAATGGATTTTGATGCTTTCGACCCTGATAGGCGCCGTGCTCACTTGGGTGGTATGTCTGATGGTGCCGCCCTTGTACGAATCTGAAGTGGTCATGCTTCCGGGGAATACGGCATCGCGGGACAAGCAACTGCAGGAATTCAGGTTCGGTTACGACGCGGACAGCGAGCGGCTCATCCAATTGTTGGAATCGGAGGCCTTGCTGGACTCCTTGAATGAGGCCTTCGCACTGGCCCAAGATTGGGAAATTGATGTGAATCGTCCGGATTGGCGTGATAAACTCCTGCATAAGGCAAAGTCACGCATCAAAGCGCAAAAAACACGATATGCTTCAGTCGTGGTGAGCGTTCGTGATGAAGACCCCCATGAAGCTGCCCAGAAGGCCAATGCACTTTTCGGGTTCCTCAATGCCATGAATGCCAACATCGTGAAGGAGAATGCCAAGCAGGTTTTGCGCTCCTTGGAGCAGGAATTCGAAGAGGGTGTATCCGGTTTGTCCAAGTTGGACGACTCCATCAGTTCCATCCAGGGTCTCAATGCGGAATTGGCGATAGGCAAATTGGAGGTGGAGCGTTCCCAAATTCTCAATCGGGGCGGAATTTTGAGGGACAGTTTGCAAAAAATCAGGAGCCGACTTCAGATGTACGATTACGGGCACCAAGTAAGTTTGCTGAATGAGCAATTGGCCGAGGCCAGGGCAACCCTCCTTCAAGAATCCGGAAGCCTCGAAGTACTCGAAAAAACATATCCGTCCACCGACTCCCATTTGGTCAAGACCAAGGCGAGGTTGCAAGGGGCCCAGAAAAGGGTTGATTATTTTGACCAACAGTTGAAGGGGCTCAATCAGGTCAATGGCCGATTTCTTTACTTGGAAGACGAAATCGAACAAAACAAAAAAAGCCTGTCTGACATTGAAATGGACTTGAATAAGCTCAAACAATCGGTGGAACCCAAGGTGAACAGCCGCGAATTGTCGGGCATGGAGATGGCCTATGAATTTGACAGGATCAGGCTCGATGAAATCAGGCAGAAATACCGAATGGCCATGAGCAACCTGTTGTACCCGTTGCCCATTGCACATTTGGTGAGCCCTGCACACCCTTCGTTCATTCCGGTATTCCCTCGGAAAGGTTTGACCTCGGTCATGGCAGCTGCTGCCTGTTTTGTCCTGACTTTGTTGCTTTTGGCCCTGCAAGAGGCTCGAATTTCCAAGCGCCCCAACGATGCAGAGGGTTAAGCATTGGAAATGGGGACTGTTGGGAGTCCTGTTTGTTTTGGTTTGGGCCATCGCTTTTATACAAATCCAGCAAGCTTGGACCCTGCTTTGGTTCTTGGTGCCGGTAATGGGTGCAGGGGCGGTTTGGGCCTTTTTGAATTTTGAGGGCTTCTTGTGGTTGTTGGTTGGGTTGGTCCCCCTTTCGGTCAACCTTTCCGACTTGGGTCAAGGCATCGGGATGAGTTTGCCCTCCGAACCCATGATGGTGCTCGCCCTGATGTTGTTGGTTCTGGGCATGATATTGGGTGGACGCCCCCCTAAAGGCTTGGCCCTACATCCTGTCAGCATCCTCATCGGGCTTCAATTGGTTTGGCTGGTAATTTCAGGTCTTTGGGGAGTGTCTTGGGTCACATCAGCCAAATTGTTGGTGGCCCGTGGCCTTTACTTGGCGGTATTCTACCTTGGATTTTCACGGATTTTTCAACGCCCACACAAAATCAAAGCAATCCTTTCGACCTACATGGTTGGCATTTTACCCGTGTTGGCTTACGCCATGTCAAACCTGATCTCCTATGGCATTTCCCGAAAATCATCGCCCGAAATGGCCGACCCATTTTTCGATGACCATACTTTGTTGGGGGTTTGTTTGGCCATGTTGCTACCCTTGGCTTGGTTATCGTGGCTGCATCGTGAATCCTTGCTAGTAGGAATCAAACAAGGACTCATCGAGCCTTTTTTGTCGATTGTCCTTACAACTTGCTTGTTTTTCACTTTCTCCCGGGCTGCTTGGATGAGTGTGGTGGCGGGTGCTGTTTTTTACTTGGCCATGCGGATGAAAATTTCCATTTCTATGATGGCAATTGTCCTACTGATGGGAGGTGGGGTGGCTTGGTACAATCAAGATGATTTGGTCACCCGGTTTTCAGACAACCAGTACGCCTCCGGGGAGGACGTATTGGCAACGGCCAAGTCCATCACCAACGTCTCCACCGACGACAGCAACAAGGAACGATTGAACCGATGGGCCAGTGCGCTCCGCATGACCGAAGAACGACCTTGGATTGGTTTTGGACCAGGAACCTACGAGCAAAGCTATGGCCGCTTCCAAGCATCCCACCAAATGACCCGTATCAGCACACAGGATGGCGACAAAGGGGACGCGCATTCCGAGTACCTGAATACCCTGGCCGAACAAGGCATCCCGGGACTGATCATCCAATTGCTTCTATGGGGTTACCTGCTTTATACCGGCATGAAAGTGGCTTACCGGTCCACGAGCCCGCCTTTGGCTTGGCTTGCCATGGCACTCACCACCGGACTGTTCACCTACATGTTCCATGGACTTGTAAACTCCTTTTTGGACATCGACAAGGCAGCGAGCCTTTTTTGGTTGTTCACAGCCGGAGTGGTGGCCTTGGACATCGACTGGAGGCAGTCCATTGAAAACGAAAACCAGAAGCTGACTGAATTCAATCCCCAACTTTGACCCATGCACGAAAGCTCCGCCCAACCCGATTCACAGCTCGCCCATTTCTTTTCCCTGTCGCTCGACCTGTTTGCCGTGGCCGACAACCGTGGTTATTTCAATCGCTTGAATCCCGCATGGGAGTCCGCCCTTGGGTATACTTTGGAAGAGCTCATGAGCAAACCATATTGGCAATTCGTGCATCCTGAAGACTTAGATGCCACGATCACTGCCAAGGAAGGATTGGCCAACGGTCAACGGATTTTGAACTTTGAAAACCGCTATCAGGCGAAAAATGGGGGTTGGAGGTGGCTGTCTTGGGTTGCGGCTCCGCAGGAGGATGGGACCGTGTTTGCCGTGGCCCGTGACATCACCGACCAAAAGGAGGAGAGACAACAAATCCTGGACCTACTTCAGAAAGTGGAAAAAACCAATCAGCAACTCGACCAATTCGCATTCGTGGTATCCCATGACCTCAAATCACCCATGCGCGCCATCATGGGTTTGTCCGAATGGATTTCTGAAGACATCGGGCACGATGCTCCTGAAGTGGTGAAGCGGCACCTTGACAAATTGCGCCGCAGGGTAGAGACCATGTACACCATGATTCATGACCTGCTTCAATACAGCAGGATCGGCAGGACTCAAACCTCCCCCTCGCCCGTGGATTTGCAAATGGTTTGGGAAAACCTCCAAAATCAAGTGGATGCACCTGAAGGTTTTGAATTCAGGGTCGCAAATACCTTGCCTGTCATCATGGGTCGGGAGTTGGAAATCCGGCACTTGCTTTTGAATCTACTGGACAATGCCGTCAAATACCGAAAAGGGACCGATGACTTCGTGGAAATATCTTGCCAACCTTCGCTGGAGGGATGGATTTTCCAAGTCAAAGATGGAGGTATCGGCATCCATCCGGACCATCATGAGCGGATTTTCCAGCTTTTCCAACGCTTAGGGAATCCAGAACAAATTCAGGGCACGGGCGTAGGTTTGTCACTTTCCAAAAGAATCGTCGAGTTGGCAGGCGGAAACATCTGGGTCGAATCGCAGGAGGGCCAAGGAGCCACCTTTTTCTTCACCTGGCCGGAGGAACAAAATCCTCATGAAGAACCGATTCGCCCAAAATACTGACATCTTTCTGCCCAAAGTCAAACAAAGGTCATGTTTGGATTGACGGCACATAACGTGCTTTGCATCAACAAACTATCAAAGACCATGGAAAAGCACGATATCATCCACGAATTTCCCCAACTCAAGGACAAAGTTCATGAACTCAAAGTAAGCGATGCCCATTTCCGCCGCCTGTTTGATGAATACCATGAATTGGACCATGAAATCCATCGGTTTGAGACCAATGCCGAGATAACCTCAGATGAGCACCTGACCGAATTGAGGAAGAAAAGGGTGCACCTCAAAGATGAAATTTTCAGGATGTTGCAGCAGCAATGACCAACCCGTTGACAGACCCGTACAAACTTGACCATCCCGCCCCTTCAGGCGGGATTTTCTTTTTTCAGGATGGAACTCAAAAGCCGCTTTTCGACCCAAGTAGCCGGAATGTAGTACATGGTTTTCCAACTCCGGTTTCGGATGGACTGTTCGAGACGATACCTTTTATGGATGTAACGGTGTAGGCGCCTGTAAAATTCCGGGCTGTAGGTGTTTCTGAACATCAAAGCCAAGTCATCGCTGTCGGACCAATTTTGTTTCGAACCCAGCTGGGATTTGACATTTTCGTAGAAACCCGTTCCGGGTAGCGGATAGGAAACCGACACGCCAATGTCTTCGGGCAAGGTTTGAAGCAACAATTCCAAGGTAGCCTGAATATCCTCCCAAGTCTCGCCCAAGTAACCGAATTGAAGGAAAAATGCCGCACGGATTCCATGCTTGCCTAGCATTTGCCTGGCCTTCCGAATTTCCTCCACCGTAACGCCTTTGTCCATGGCATCCAAAATCCGTTGCGAACCGCTTTCGGCTCCCATCCACACTTCGTTGCAACCCGCACGCGCCAAATCGGCCACCGTCTGATCTTTCAGGAGTAAATCTGCCCGCGATTGAATTTTGAACTTGATGCGGATGCCCCGTTCCTGAAGGGCGTCTGCAAATTCTGGGACCCAACCAGGCTTGAGACCGAAAATATCGTCGCAAAACCATACGTGGGTGGCTCCAAACCGTTCAACCAAATATTCCAGTTCTTCCGCCTTTCCTTGCGGACTGTGGCTGTTGTATCGATTCCCATAAATGGGTTTGGCGCACCAATTGCACTTGTAGGGGCAACCGCGTGTGGTGACCATGTTGATGGAGAAATAGCCATGCTTTTCCCAAGACCTCCGGTAGGGTTCAATGTCCACCAAATCCCAAGCCGGCATGGGTAAATGATCCAGATCACGCATCACCGGCCGTTTGACGGTCTGGATGGTCCTATCCGCCTCTTTGAATATCAATCCGGCCACCTCACTGAAATCACTCTGTCCCGCTTCAATCCCTTTGCACAGCGCCAACAATCCCTCTTCCCCCTCCCCCGGTATGACGTAGTCAACCCCGTTTTCAAGGTATTTCTCGAAATGATCGGTCGAATCCGAACTGCATACCACCACCTTGACACCACGATTGGTTGCCATTTTTGCCATTTCAAAAGCAGCATGGCGCATGTTGGTGAGGCACATTTTGGTGAGATAATTGAACCCGTCGTCGTAAATCACCAACAGGTCCGGCGTTTCCTGTTCCAGGTAAGGCAACAAATGCCCAGCCCCATCGGCAAACATCACGTCACACAATGCCACATCAAATCCATGCTGACGCAAATAGGCCGCTGCATATAAGGTGCCCAAGGGAGGATATGGCTGGGAAACCCTCCATTGCTTGGGGTCTAGTCGCAAAAAATAGCTGTGGGTAAACAGTACTTTCATGGTCTGGTTGCTGGGGCATGGATGGACCCAAGGTCCAAAGAAACCTGATTCAATTGCTCGAATTCGTGGATTTTTTGGCTCAGCCTTTGCAAAACCAACGACTGAAAATTGCCGGGATGGTGCTTCGACACATAAGTCCGGGTGCGCATGGCCACTTCAAATTGTTGGGACGGCATGTTTTTGAACTTCCGCTTCCACCGCGAAAAAGTCAAACGCATGCAATGCCCGTCCAACCACTCACCCCAAGTTCCCGAAAGTGCCTTTTCCGACATCCGGCGCATCCACCCAAGCCTTTTTTGCCCGGCATCACCTGCATCCATCAGCCCGAAATTTGGCAGGAGTTCGTCCGCCCAAATGTTGGCCTCACGAAAACGGTGATACAGATCGGGATTGACCATGGGGATCAGAAAATTAACTTCTGTGGCCGTGAAAATATTCTTGTCTTCGATGGTCAGATGATCCGTGTCCACAAAATAATTCACGCAAAAATGAGCGTGCGAATTCAGCAGGAAGACCTTTTTGTACAAAATCAGCAAGGTTCGGGCCACCCATAGCCTGCCTGGCTTCGTCACAATGAAAAAATCGATGTCTGAACCGGCCTCCATGTAGTTTTTGGACAAAGAACCCGAAACCATG
>Ga0068872_10000887_pt1 | contig 24502 bp, 23 predicted proteins | sample NOAtaG_7_FD_66441 | JGI IMG/M metagenome (GOLD analysis project Ga0068872, IMG submission 66441) | Freshwater lake microbial communities from Lake Erie, under a cyanobacterial bloom - NOAA_Erie_Diel1S_2200h metaG | ecosystem: Environmental > Aquatic > Freshwater > Lake | place: USA: Ohio, Lake...
GGTCAGGACTACAGCTTCGGCCAGCACGTGCTGCGACAGGCCCGTGCATCGATCGCCGCGCAGCGGCCGGACGTGCAGATCGTCGGCGACGAGTTGCATCCGCTGGGCCGCGTGCGCGACTTCATCCCCTACGCCGCGAAGATCAAGGCCAGCGGCGCCGCAGCGGTGCTGACGCCGAACTGGGGCAATGACCTGACCTTGCTCGTCCGCGCCTTGAGGGAGGTCGGCTCCGAAGCCCGGCTCTACACGTTCTACGGCAACGCGCTCGGTGCGCCGGCCGCGATCGGCGACGCGGGCGTCGGACGGGTGATTGCGGTGGCCGAGTGGCACCCGAATCTTGGCGGAGCGGCGTCGGACAGCTTCCGTGCGGCGTTCAAGCAGCGATTCCCGTTGCCCCAGGACGACTACGTGCACTTGCGCATGCAGGCCATGCTCGAGATGTACGCCGCTGCCGTCCAACGCGCCGCGGGCACCGAGGCCGCGGATGTCGCGCGTGCGCTCGAAGGCCTGCACTTCGACGGCACGGCGCTTGGCGTGCCGCATATGGCCACGATGCGGGCCGAAGACCACCAGCTCCAGCAGGGTCTGGTGGTCAGCGTGATGGAGCGAGTCGGCAGCCCGGGTGTGCGCTTCGACGTCGAAGGGTCAGGATACGGGTTCCGCTCGCTCAAGGTCCTGCCCGCCACCGCGACACGACAGCCTCATGGCTGCCGCATGACACGTCCCGATTGATCCCTGCCTTAGGCTCCACCATGCGCACCACCATTGCCGAGCTGCCGGGCTCGAAGATCAGAGAAGTCGCCAACGCCGGAATCGGTCGTGACGACGTGCTGGCGTTCTGGTTTGGCGAAAGCGACGAAACCACGCCTGTGGCGGTACGCGAAGCGGCGGCCGAGTCGCTGCAACGCGGCGAGACCTTCTACTCGCACAACCTCGGCCTGGCGGAGCTGCGGCAAGCGATCGCCAGCTACGTGTCGACCCTGCACGGCCCGGTCGGCATCGACCGAATTGCCGTCACGTCGTCGGGCGTGAGTGCCTTGATGTTGGCGATGCAGATGCTGGCCGACCCGGGTGACGAGGTCGTGGTCGTGACGCCGGTCTGGCCCAACCTGACGGCGCAGCCTGCGATCCTGTCAGCGCGTGTTCGGCGGGTCGCGCTCGCACCCGATGCCGCGGGCGCCTGGCGGTTGGACCTGGCCGCGCTGATGGCTGCGGTGACGCCAACCACCCGCGTGCTGCTCGTGAACGCACCCAACAACCCCACCGGCTGGACGCTGAGCCGTGCCGAGCAGCAGGCGTTGCTGGAGCACTGCCGCCGCACCGGCACCTGGATCGTCGCCGACGAGGTCTATGAGCGGCTGTATTACGCCGGCGCGCCGGCGGAGGCGGCACCCTCGTTCCTCGACCTGGCCACGGCCGATGATCGGGTCGTCATTGCGGCGAGCTTCAGCAAGAGTTTCCTGATGACGGGCTGGCGCCTGGGCTGGCTGGTGCTGCCCGCCGGACATCTGGACGCAATGGGCAAGTTGATCGAGTTCAACCACTCCTGCGCTCCGGTGTTTGTGCAGCGGGGTGGCCTGGTGGCGCTGGCCGGTGCAGCCGCGACGGTGCCGCCGCTGGTGGCCCACCTGCGCGCCTGCCGAGACCGTCTGGTTGACGGCCTGGCCGCACTGCCGGGTGTGACGGTGGCTTCGCCCCCGGGCGGGATGTACGCCTTCTTCCGCGTCGCGGGCGAGGCCGATTCCCTGGCCCTGGCCAAGCGGCTGGTGGCCGAACACGGCCTGGGCCTCGCGCCCGGTGCGGCCTTTGGTCCGGAGGGCGAGGGCTGGCTGCGCTGGTGCTTCGCCTCGCGGGAGCCGGAGCGGCTTGACGCCGGGCTGTTGCGGCTCGCGCGCTACCTGTCGCCATCGGGCGAGCGTCCCAGGCTATAATCTTTGGTTGCTTTCTCGGCCTGCGTCTTTGCGGTACGAGCAAGCAATCAGCACGGCGCCGGTCGGTTTCACTGGCGTTCGCAAGTCCACCCGGAAACCCTCTCGCGTCGGTGCAAGGCCGGCGCGCGGCGGTTTCCAGCATCCCACAGGAAATCGCGATGCCCCTCACCACTCCCGCCAAGGCGGATATCGTCAAGAGCCACGCCCGTGGCACGGCCGACACCGGCAGCCCCGAAGTGCAGGTGGCGCTGCTCACCGCGCGCATCAACGAATTGACGCCGCATTTCAAGCTGCACCTGAAGGACCACCACGGTCGCCGCGGCCTCCTGAAGATGGTCAACCAGCGCAAGCGCCTGCTGTCCTACCTGAAGGATCGCGAGCCCGACCGCTACACCGCGCTGATCTCCAAGCTCGGCCTGCGCAAGTAAATCCGTACGGGGCTGCCGAGGTCGGCAGCCCCGACACGCCTTCCCACCAACGGGCCGCAAGAGCTGTGTCATTCCAACGACGTCCGGTCGACTCGGGCCTCCCTGGAATGGCATTGCGCTGCCCACCCTCCACCATGAAAGAGGACACCGCATGAGCATGTTCAACAAGGTCGTGAAGACCTTCCAATGGGGCCAGCACCAGGTGACGCTGGAGACCGGCGAGATCGCCCGCCAGAGCACGGGTGCCGTGCTGGTTTCGATGGACGACACCGTTGTGCTCGCCACCGTTGTCGCCAAGAGCGAGGCCAAGGCAGGCCAGGACTTCTTCCCGTTGACCGTTGACTACATCGAGAAGACCTATGCCGCCGGCAAGATCCCCGGCAGCTTCTTCAAGCGCGAAGGCCGCCCGAGCGAGCTCGAGACGCTGACCAGCCGCCTGATCGACCGCCCGATCCGCCCGCTGTTCCCGGACGGCTTCTTCAACGAGGTCCAGGTCGTCGTGCACGTGCTGAGCCTGAACCCCGAGGTCCAGGCCGACATCGCCGCGCTGATCGGCACCAGCGCTGCGCTGGCGATCAGCGGGATCCCGTTCAACGGCCCCATCGGCGCCGCACGCGTGGGCTACATCGACGGCCAGTATGTGCTGAACCCGGGCCAGACGCAGCTCGCCAGCAGCAAGATGGACCTCGTCGTCGCGGGTACCGAATCTGCCGTGTTGATGGTCGAGAGCGAGGCCGACCAGCTGAGCGAAGAGGTCATGCTGGGCGGCGTTGTCTACGGCCACGAACAGGGCCGGATCGCCATCGCGGCAATCAACGAACTGGTGCGCGACGCCGGCAAGCCCGAGTGGCAGTGGCAGGCGCCGGCCAAGGACGAGCCGTTCATCGCCAAGGTGGGTGCGTTGGCCGAAGGCCCGCTGCGCGCCGCTTACCAGATCCGCAGCAAGCAGGCCCGCACCCAGGCCTGCCGCGATGTCACGTCCAGCGTGTTTGCCGCTTTGAAGGCCGAAGGCATCGAGTTCGACAAGGTGGCCGTCGAGGGCCTGCTGTTCAACATCGAAAGCGCCATCGTCCGTGGCCAGATCCTGGCCGGCGAGCCGCGCATCGATGGTCGCGACACGCGTACCGTGCGCGCCATCGAGATCCGCACCGGCGTGTTGCCGCGCACGCACGGTTCGGCCTTGTTCACGCGCGGCGAGACGCAGGCGCTGGTCGCCGCGACGCTGGGCACCGAGCGCGACGCGCAGCGCATCGACGCGCTGGCCGGCGACTTCGAGGACCGCTTCATGCTGCACTACAACATGCCCCCGTTCGCCACCGGCGAAACGGGACGCGTGGGCAGCCCCAAGCGCCGCGAGATCGGCCATGGCCGACTGGCCAAGCGGGCGCTGATCGCGGTGCTGCCGAAGAAGGAAGACTTTCCGTACACGCTGCGTGTCGTGTCCGAGATCACCGAGAGCAATGGCTCGTCGTCGATGGCCTCGGTCTGTGGTGGCTGCCTGAGCCTGATGGACGCCGGCGTGCCGCTGAAGGCGCACGTCGCCGGTATCGCCATGGGCCTGATCAAGGAAGGCAACCGCTTCGCGGTCCTGACCGACATCCTCGGCGACGAGGATCACCTGGGCGACATGGACTTCAAGGTCGCGGGCACCTCTGCTGGCGTGACCGCGCTGCAGATGGACATCAAGATCCAGGGCATCACCCAGGAGATCATGCAGGTGGCGCTTGAGCAGGCCAAGGAAGCGCGCATGCACATCCTGGGCAAGATGGTCGAGGCCGTCGGTGGTGCCAAGGAAGAGGTGAGCAAGTTCGCGCCGCGCCTGTACACGATGAAGATCCACCCGGAGAAGATCCGGGACGTCATCGGCAAGGGTGGCGCCACCATCCGCGCACTGACCGAAGAGACCGGCTGCACGATCGACATCGGCGAAGACGGCACCATCACGATCGCCAGCACCGAGGCCGACAAGGCCGAGTTCGCGAAGAAGCGCATCGCCGAGATCACCGCCGAGGCCGAGATCGGCAAGGTCTACGAAGGCCCGGTCGTCAAGATCCTGGACTTTGGCGCCTTGATCAATGTGCTGCCCGGCAAGGACGGCCTGCTGCACATCAGCCAGATCGCGCATCAGCGTGTCGAGCGCGTAGAGGACTTCCTCAAGGAAGGCCAGGTTGTGAAGGTCAAGGTTCTCGAGACCGACGAGAAGGGGCGCATCAAGCTCAGCATGAAGGCCCTGCTCGAGCGACCCGAAGGCATGGCAGAAGAGCCGCGCTTCGAGCGCAGCGACCGGGGTGACCGCGGTGATCGTGGCCCCCGCCGCGAGCGCAGTGACCGCGGTGGCGAGCGTGGCGACCGCGGCCCCCGCCGTGAGCGCAGCGAGCGCCCGGCGGAAGGCGAAGGCCGGGGTGATTCGCGCGGCGAGGGCGGCGACGCCCCGTCCGTCGACGCACCGGCCGCTGCGCCGCGCCAGGACGACACTCCGTCGTCGAACTGACCGGTTCGGACCAGGCAGTTCAGCACCGAATGGCGACCATGAACGCCATCGAGATCGTCCGCCCCGGCGGGCCGGAGGTGCTGTGCCTGACACAGCGCCCGGTGCCGCGGCCGGCGGCGGGTGAACTGCTGATCCGCGTTGCCGCTTCGGGCGTCAACCGCCCGGACGTGTTGCAGCGCAAGGGCCTGTACCCGATGCCGCCCGGTGTCAGCGATCTGCCCGGGCTTGAGATCGCGGGGACCGTGCTCGAAGGCTCGGCCGACGATCTGGCCGCGGCCGGTCTGTCGCCAGGCGACGCAGTCTGTGCCTTGGTGGCCGGTGGTGGTTACGCCGAGTACTGCGTCGCGCCCGTGTCGCAATGCCTGCCGTTGCCTCTTGGCCTGAATGCGGTCGAGGCGGCCAGCCTGCCGGAAACGTTCTTTACCGTCTGGCAGAACGTGTTTGCCATTGCGGGTCTCGCGTCAGGCGAGTCGTTGCTGGTGCAAGGGGGTTCCAGTGGCATTGGCGTGACCGCCATCCAACTGGCCAAGGCGCGCGGCGCCGGGCCGGTGATCGTGACCGCGGGCAGCGACGAGAAGTGTGTCGCGTGTCTGGCCCTGGGGGCTGACCACGCCATCAACTACCGGAGCCAGGACTTCGTCGCTGAAGTCAAGCGGCTGACCGATGGACGCGGCGTAGACGTCGTGCTCGACATGGTCGCGGGGGATTACCTGGGCCGCGAATTGCAGTGCACGGCCGATGACGGACGCATTGCCGTCATCGCGGTGCAGGGCGGCACTTCCAGTGCCATCGACAGCGGGCTGCTGCTGCGCAAGCGCGTCAAGATCACGGGCTCGACCTTGCGCCCGCGACCCTTGGCCTACAAGGCGCGATTGGCCCGTGAACTGCGTGCCGAGGTCTGGCCGCTGATCGAGTCGGGACACATCCGGCCGGTGATCCACGCCACGTTCCCGGCTGCACAGGCGAGCCAGGCGCATGCGTTGATGGAATCGAGTACGCATGTCGGCAAGATCGTGCTGACGTGGTGAAGGAGGCAACACCCATGGCCCAACGAAGAAAGCTCATCGTCGGCAACTGGAAGATGCACGGCAGCCGCGCAGCGAATGCCGAACTGCTGAGCGCCTTGCTGGCCGGCAGGCCCTATCTGGGGGATCTCGCGGTTTGTGTGCCGGCTGTGTACCTGCACGAGACAGCTGCCGCGTTGGCCGGCAGCGACCTGCGCTGGGGCGCCCAGGACGTCTCCGAACACGCCCAGGGGGCCTATACCGGAGAGGTCTCCGCAGCGATGCTGGCCGAAGCCGGCTGCCGCTACGTGATCGTCGGCCACAGCGAGCGCCGGGCCTACCATGCCGAAAGCGACGAGCTCGTCGCTGCCAAGGCCCAGGCGGCGCTGGCGAAGGGTGTGACGCCCATCGTCTGCGTCGGCGAAACGCTGGCCCAGCGCGAGGCCGGCGAGACCGAGACGGTGGTCAAGCGCCAGCTGTCGGCGGTGATCCACCGCCTGGCCCATTGCGCGGCCGAGATGGTCGTGGCCTACGAACCCGTCTGGGCCATTGGCACCGGCCGGACCGCGTCGCCCGAGCAGGCGCAGGCCGTGCATGCCGTGCTGCGGGCGCAACTGCACGCTGCCACTGGACGTGGCGCGACCATGAAGATCCTGTACGGCGGCAGCGTCAAGCCCGACAACGCCGCAACGCTTTTTGCTCAGGCCGACATCGACGGTGGACTGATCGGCGGAGCCTCCTTGAAGGCGTCTGAGTTCATCGCCATTGCGCGTGCGGCCTGATCCCCAACGATCCTTTTGTCGAAGTTGAAGAGAACCTCATGCAGATCTGGATGACCTTGATCCTGGCGGTGCAACTGCTGACCGCGGTGACGATGATCGGCCTCGTGCTGGTTCAGCACGGCAAAGGTGCCGATGCCGGTGCCTCGTTCGGTGGAGGCGGCGGTTCTTCGGGCAGCCTGTTCGGCGCCACAGGCAGCGCGAATTTCCTGTCGCGGTCCACCGCGATCTGTGCAGCAGTGTTCTTCTGCTGCACGCTCGCGTTGGCCTACCTCTCGACCAGTGGTGCGGGCCGGGCTGCCGCAACCGGTGGCGACACGATCCTTGACCGTGCCGCATCAGCGCCCGCGGCGCCCGCCACCGGTGCGATCCCAGGTGCCTTGCCTGCTGCGCCGGTTCCGGCCCCTGCCGCTGCAGGCGTGCCGGCAGCCCCTGCTGCCCCGGCCAGCGCGGCAAAGTAAGGAGTTCAGGACCCCGCGCCAAGCGAGCCGTGGCGCTCTGCTGCAGCGCGGGATGTCCCCACTTTTGGGGCTAGAATCTTTCGCTGTTCGATGCGTTGTTTGCCCTCAGTCGCATCGGGCTCGGCGGTCCTGTCAGGCCGCTGGATTGAACGCAGTGCCGTCGTGGTGAAATTGGTAGACACGCTATCTTGAGGGGGTAGTGGCGAAAGCTGTGCGAGTTCGAGTCTCGCCGACGGCACCACCGCAGCGCGCAAGGGCAGGGCAGAGATTCCCGACCGGCGCGCTTTTTGTTTGCGCGACCGATTTTGCGACCCATAGCGCCCCCGTGGCGCGACCGCAGACGAACCCTGAACGAACCGCGAGCGATGGACCTTCAAGCCTACGTGCCCGTGATCCTGTTCATCCTGGTGGGCGTCGCCGTCGGTGTCGTGCCCCAGGTGCTCGGTTTCCTGCTCGGCCCCAATCGGCCCGACGCGCAGAAGAACAGTCCCTACGAATGCGGCTTCGAGGCTTTCGAAGACGCGCGCATGAAGTTCGACGTGCGCTACTACCTCGTGGCGATCCTGTTCATCCTGTTCGATCTCGAGATCGCTTTCCTCTTCCCCTGGGCGGTGGCGCTGCACGACATCGGCGCAGCCGGCTTCTGGGCCATGATGGTCTTCCTGGGCATCCTCGTCGTGGGCTTCGTCTACGAGTGGAAAAAAGGCGCCTTGGACTGGGAATGACGGAGGCAAACGCAGATGGGCATTGATGGCGTTCTCAAGGAAGGGTTTGTCACCACCTCGGTCGACACGCTGATCAACTGGTCCAAGACGGGCTCGTTGTGGCCCATGACTTTCGGCCTGGCCTGTTGTGCCGTCGAAATGATGCATGCCGGTGCGGCACGCTATGACATCGACCGCTTCGGCATGCTGTTCCGCCCCAGCCCGCGCCAGAGCGACCTGATGATCGTCGCCGGCACGCTGTGCAACAAGATGGCACCGGCACTTCGAAAGGTCTATGACCAGATGGCAGAACCGCGCTGGGTGTTGAGCATGGGCTCTTGTGCCAACGGTGGCGGTTACTACCACTACAGCTATTCGGTCGTGCGCGGCTGCGACCGCATCGTGCCGGTCGATGTCTACGTGCCCGGCTGTCCGCCGACGGCCGAAGCGCTTCTGTACGGCATCCTGCAACTGCAGGCCAAGATTCGCCGCGAAAACACCATCGCCCGCTGATGTCCTCCGACCGACTGCTCACGCTGAAAGCCGCGCTCGAAGCCGCGCTCGGCGATGCCATCGCCTCGACCGATGTCGACCGTGGCGAATTGACGGTGGTGCTGAAGGCCGCCGCCTACGCCGACGCCATGCTGCGGCTGCGCGACGACCCGTCGCTGAGGTTCGAGCAACTGATCGACCTGTGCGGCCTGGACTACAGCGACTGGAAGAACCTCGGTACCGAAGGACGCCGTTACGCGGTCGTGTCGCACCTGCTGTCGGTGACCCACAACTGGCGCCTTCGCGTGCGGGTCTTCTGCCCTGACGACGATCAGCCGATGGTGACCTCGGCAACGCCGGTCTGGAACAGTGCGAACTGGTTTGAACGCGAAGCCTTCGACATGTACGGCATCGTCTTCGACGGCCACCTCGACCTGCGCCGCATCCTGACCGACTACGGCTTCATCGGTCACCCGATGCGCAAGGACTTCCCGGTGTCCGGACACGTCGAGATGCGCTACGACGCCGAGAAGAAGCGCGTGATCTACCAGCCGGTGACGATCGAGCCGCGCGAGAACGTGCCGCGCGTGGTGCGCGAAGACCACTACGGCGGCTTGCACTGACATGGCCGAGATCAAGAACTACACCCTGAACTTCGGGCCCCAGCACCCGGCGGCGCACGGCGTGCTTCGCCTGGTGCTCGAGCTCGACGGCGAGGTCATCCAGCGAGCCGATCCCCACATCGGCCTGTTGCATCGCGCCACCGAGAAGCTCGCCGAGAGCAAGACGTATCTCCAGAGCCTGCCGTACATGGACCGGCTGGATTACGTCTCGATGATGTGCAACGAGCACGCCTACTGCCTGGCGATCGAGAAGCTGCTCGGCGTCGATGTGCCGCTGCGCGCCCAGTACATCCGCGTGATGTTCGCCGAGCTGACCCGCATCCTCAACCACCTGCTCTGGCTGGGCTGCCACGGGTTGGACTGTGGTGCGATGAACATCCTCATCTACTGCTTCCGCGAGCGCGAGGACATCTTCGACATGTACGAGGCGGTGAGCGGCGCTCGCATGCACGCGGCCTACTTCCGGCCCGGCGGCGTCTACCGCGACCTGCCCGATCGCATGCCGCAGTACCAAGTCTCGCGGATCAAGAACGAGCGTGCGATCGCGGCACTGAACAAGAACCGCCAAGGCTCGCTGCTGGACTTCATCGAGGATTTCAGCCAGCGCTTCCCGAAGAACGTCGACGACTACGAAACGCTTCTGACCGACAACCGGATCTGGAAGCAGCGCACGGTCGGCATTGGTGTCGTCAGCCCGGAGCGGGCGCTGAACCTGGGCTTCACTGGCGCGATGCTGCGTGGCAGCGGCATCGTCTGGGACCTGCGCAAGCAGCAACCCTATGACGTCTACGACCGGATGGATTTCGACATTCCGGTCGGCACCAACGGCGACACCTACGACCGTTACCTCGTGCGAATCGAGGAGATGCGCCAGAGCAACCGCATCGTCCAGCAGTGCGTCCAGTGGCTGCGTGCCAACCCGGGGCCGACGATCACCGGCAACCACAAGGTGGCGCCGCCTTCGCGCGTGAACATGAAGAGCAACATGGAGGAGTTGATCCACCACTTCAAGCTCTTCACCGAAGGCATGCACGTCCCGGAGGGCGAGGCCTACGCGGCGGTCGAGCATCCCAAGGGCGAGTTCGGCATCTACATCGTCAGTGACGGCGCGAACAAGCCTTATCGGCTGAAGATCCGCCCGCCGGGCTTTGCCCATCTGGCGGCGCTGGACGAGATGGCACGCGGACACATGATCGCCGACGCGGTGGCGATCATCGGCACGATGGACATCGTGTTCGGGGAGATTGATCGGTGAGCGGGGAAATCATGGAACTGTCGGCCACGACGCAGGCCCGCTTCGACCGCGAGGTCGCCAAGTACCCGGCCGACCAGAAGGTGTCGGCCGTGATGGCGTGCCTGGCCATCGTGCAGCAGGAGCAAGGTCACGTCACTCAGGCTGCCGAAGCCGCGATCGCAGACTATCTCGACATGCCGGCGATCGCGGTGCACGAGGTCACGACCTTCTACAACATGTACAACCAGCAGCCGGTGGGGCGCTTCAAGCTCAACGTCTGCACCAACCTGCCGTGTGCGCTGCGCGACGGCGATGCCGCGCTGGACCACGTGTGCAAGCGGCTCGGGGTCGAGCCCTACGGCACGACAAAGGATGGCGTCTTCACCGTGCAGCCCAGCGAATGCCTGGGTGCCTGCGCCGATGCGCCGGTGATGCTCGTCAACGACCGCCAGATGCTGAGCTTCATGAACGCACAACGCCTGGACGAACTGCTGGACACCTTGCGCGCTGCGGCTCAGGGTTCAGCGCTGGGAGTCGCGCAGTGATCGCGATGCCTGACCTCAGCCGATTCCAGGCCGGCGGCCTGGAGACCTGCTTCCATGACCGCCACCTCGGGGCCCAGATCTACAACGGGCTCGATGGCCGCAACTGGCACTTTGCCGACTACGTCGCACGCGGCGGTTACTCGGCGCTGAAGAAGATCCTCGGCCTGGACGGCGGGCCGGGCATGACGCCCGAGCAGGTGATCGCCGAAGTCAAACTCTCGGCTCTGCGTGGTCGGGGGGGTGCCGGTTTCCCGACCGGGCTGAAGTGGAGCTTCATGCCCAGGCAGTTTCCGGGCGCGAAGTACCTGGTCTGCAACAGTGACGAAGGCGAGCCCGGGACCTGCAAGGACCGCGACATCCTGGCCTACAACCCGCACATCGTCATCGAGGGCATGGCCATCGCCGCCTACGCGATGGGCATCCGGACCGGCTACAACTACATCCACGGCGAGATCTTTGAGGTCTACGAGCGCTTCGAGCAGGCCCTTGACGAGGCCCGTGCCGCCGGCATGTTGGGCGACAACATCGGCGGCTCGGCGTTCAGCTTCCAACTGCACGCCTTTCACGGCTTCGGTGCCTACATCTGCGGCGAAGAGACCGCCTTGCTGGAGTCTCTTGAAGGCAAGAAGGGCCAGCCCCGCTTCAAGCCGCCGTTCCCGGCCAGCTTCGGCCTGTACGGCAAGCCGACGACGATCAACAACACCGAGACCTTCGCGGCGGTGCCCTGGATCATCAACCACGGCGGCCAGGCTTATCTTGAGTGCGGCAAGCCCAACAACGGCGGCACCAAGATCTTCAGCATCGTCGGCGACGTCGAACGGCCGGGCAACTACGAGATCCCTCTGGGCACGCCGTTTGCCAAGCTGCTTGAGCTTGCGGGCGGCGTTGGTGGCGGCAGAAAGCTCAAGGCCGTGATCCCTGGCGGTTCTTCAGCGCCCGTGCTTCCCGCCGCGACGATGATGGACCTGACGATGGATTACGACGCCATCGCCAAGGCCGGCTCGATGCTCGGCTCTGGCGCGGTGATCGTGATGGACGAGCGGCGATGCATGGTCAAGAGCCTGCTGCGCCTGTCGTACTTCTACATGCACGAGAGCTGCGGCCAGTGCACGCCCTGCCGAGAGGGCACGGGCTGGCTCTGGCGCGTCATCGAGCGCATCGAGAACGGCAAGGGCCGGGCCGACGATCTGGCCCTGCTCGACAGCGTGGCCTTCAACATCAAGGGCCGCACGATCTGCGCCCTCGGCGATGCGGCCGCGATGCCGGTCGAGGGCATGCTCAAGCATTTCCGCGACGAGTTCGCCTATCACGTCGAGCACAAGCGCTGCATGGTGACGCAGCCGGCTGTGCCGACTTTCGCGCTCGCCGCCTGAGGCCACGACCGCCATGATCGAACTCGAACTCGACGGCAAGAAGGTCAGCGTCACTGAAGGCAGCATGGTGATGCATGCGGCCGACGTCGCCGGTACCTACGTGCCGCATTTCTGCTATCACAAGAAGCTCAGCATCGCGGCCAACTGCCGGATGTGCCTGGTGGACATCGAGAAGATGCCCAAGCCGATGCCGGCCTGCGCGACGCCGGCGACCAACGGCATGATCGTGCGCACCCAGAGCGACAAGGCGCTGAAGGCGCAGCGCTCGGTGATGGAGTTCCTGCTCATCAACCACCCGCTGGACTGCCCCATCTGCGACCAGGGCGGCGAATGCCAGTTGCAGGACCTTGCCGTCGGCTACGGCGGCAGCGCGAGCCGCTACCAGGAAGACAAGCGTGTCGTCTTCCACAAGGACGTGGGCCCGTTGATCAGCATGGAGGAGATGAGCCGCTGCATCCATTGCACGCGTTGCGTGCGCTTCGGCCAGGAGATGGCCGGCGCGATGGAACTCGGCATGATCCACCGCGGCGAGCACAGCGAGATCACCACGGTCAGCGGTGGCACGGTCGACAGCGAGTTGTCGGGCAACATGATCGACATCTGCCCGGTCGGCGCGCTGACGAGCAAGCCGTTCCGCTACAGCGCCCGAACCTGGGAGCTGTCGCGCCGCAAGAGCGTGAGCCCGCACGACAGCGTCGGCGCCAACCTGGTGGTCCAGGTCAAGGCGCAGAAGGTGCTGCGTGTCGTGCCACTCGAGAACGACGCGGTCAACGAGTGCTGGATCGCCGATCGCGACCGTTTCAGCTATGAAGCCGTCAACAGCGACCGGCGCCTCACCCAGCCGCGCATCAAGCAGGGCGGGCAGTGGCAGACGGTGGACTGGAACACGGCCCTGAACTACGTTGCCGATGGCCTGAAGCGGGTCAAGTCCGAGTTCGGAACGGCCGAGATCGGCGCTCTGGCGCATCCGATGGCGACGCTCGAGGAGTTGCACCTCCTCGCGCGGCTGATGCGCGGCATCGGCAGCGAGAACATCGACCACCGGCTGCGTCACGCCGACTTCGGCAACACGGCACCTGCGGGGCAGGCTCGCTGGCTGGGCATGCCGATCGCCGAGTTGTCGACGCTTGACCGGGCCTTCGTGATCGGTTCGTTCCTGCGCAAGGACCACCCGTTGCTGGCCCTTCGCCTGCGTCAGGCGGTACGTCGTGGCGGCCAGGTCGCCAGCCTGCATGCGGTGCACGACGATTGGGCCATGCCCGTGGCACAGACCCTCGCCGCGGCGCCCTCGGGCTGGGTTGAAGCGCTGGCTCAGGTTGCGGCGGCGGTTGCGCAGTCGCGTGGCATTGCGCCACCGGTGGAGGTCGACACGACGGCGTCGGCGCGGGCGACTGCGGCAATGCTGTTGTCCGGCAGCCGCAAGGCCGTTCTCCTTGGAAATGCGGCCGCTCAACACCCGAGGGCCGGTGAGTTGCTGGCGCTGGCGCAGTGGATTGCCGCTGCCACCGAGTCGCGCTGCGGTTACCTGGGCGAAGCCGGCAACGCGGTGGGTGCGCAACTGGTGGGCGCGCTGCCGGGTGAAGGCGGTCTGAACGCCCAACAGATGCTCGGCCGCCCGATGAAGGCCTTGCTGCTGCTGCACACCGAACCGCTGCTCGACGCTGCCGATCCGGCGGCCGCGAAGCGCGCACTTGCCGGCGCTGGACTCGTCGTCGCTCTGACCTCGTTTGCCGACCTCGACCAGGGCCTGGCGGACGTTGCCGACGTGATGCTGCCGATCGCACCTTTCACCGAGACCGCAGGCAGCCTCGTCAACGCCGAGGGCCGCTTGCAGACCTTCCACGGCGTCGTCAAACCCCTGGGCGACACGCGTCCGGGATGGAAAGTGCTGCGTGTGCTCGGCAACCTGCTGGGTGTCGACCGCTTCGACTTCGAGACCGTGGACGAGGTGCGCACCGAGGCCTTTGGCGGAGCTGGCGACTTTGCGGGCCGGTTGAACAACGACGCGGTTGGCGGTGTCGGTGTGTTCGCTCTTTCGCCAGGCCTGGAGCGCATCGCCGATGTGCCGATCTATGCCACCGACCCATTGGTCCGCCGCGCCTCGGCCCTGCAGCTCACCGCCGATGCCCGGCCGCCTGTGGCGGGCCTGTCGAGTGCGCTGTGGAAACAGCTTGGACTGGGCTCCGGCCGCTCCAAGGTGTTCGTCCGACAGGGTGATGCGGGTCTCGTGATCGACGCGCAGGAAGAGGGCTCCCTGGCCGCCACCGCAGTGCGCATCCCGGCCGGCCATGCCGCGACGGCGGCGCTGGGCGCGATGTTTGGCCCGTTGTCGGTGGAAAGGGTCTGACGGCCATGCTCGACACCGTTCACCAATTCGGCAACGACGCCCTTGGGCCCACGCTCTGGCTCGTGGTGTGGAGCCTGATCAAGATCGTCGCCGTTGTGCTGCCGTTGATGGGCTGCGTGGCCTACCTGACGCTCTGGGAGCGCAAGGCGATCGGCTGGAGCCAGATCCGACCCGGACCCAACCGCGTCGGCCCGTTCGGGCTGCTGACGCCTATTGCCGACGCGGTCAAGCTGATCTTCAAGGAGATCATCCGCCCCACGGCGGCGAGCAAGGGGCTGTTTTTCCTCGGCCCCATCATGACCATCATGCCCGCGCTTGCGGCTTGGGCCGTGATCCCCTTCGGTCCCGAGGTGGTGCTGGCGGACGTCAATGCCGGACTGCTGTTCCTGATGGCAATCACGTCGCTCGAGGTCTACGGCGTCATCATCGCTGGCTGGGCCAGCAACTCGAAGTACGCCTTCCTGGGTGCGCTGCGTGCGTCGGCACAGATGGTCAGCTACGAGATCGCGATGGGCTTCTGCCTCGTGGTCGTCTTGATGGTGTCGGCCAGCATGAACCTGAGCGAGATCGTGTCCAGCCAGGGCCGTGGCATGTTCGCCGACATGGGACTGGGCTTCCTGAGCTGGAACTGGCTGCCGCTGCTGCCGATCTTCGTCGTCTTCTTCATCTCGGGCCTGGCCGAGACCAACCGTCATCCGTTCGACGTCGTCGAGGGCGAATCCGAGATCGTCGCCGGCCACATGATCGAGTACTCGGGCATGTCGTTCGCGATGTTCTTCCTCGCCGAGTACGCGAACATGATCCTCGTCAGCACGATGACCGTGCTGCTGTTCCTGGGCGGTTGGCTGAGCCCGGTGGCGTTCCTGGATTTCATCCCGGGCTGGATCTGGCTGGCGATCAAGGTCTTCTGCGTCGTCACGATGTTCCTGTGGGTGCGGGCCACGTTCCCGCGCTTCCGCTACGACCAGATCATGCGTCTGGGCTGGAAGATCTTCATCCCGGTGACCCTGGTCTGGCTGGTCGTCGTCGGGCTGTGGATCCAGTCGCCGTTCGACATCTGGGGCTGAAAGAGGCGCATCGACCATGAGCACCTTCACTGCGATCAAGGACGTGCTGTCGAGCTTCATGCTCGCCGAACTGTTCAAGGGCATGAAGATCACCGGCAAGCACTTCTTGTCGCCGACGATCACCGTGCAGTTCCCTGAGGAAAAGACGCCGCTCTCGCCACGCTTCAGAGGCCTGCATGCACTGCGCCGCTACGACAACGGCGAAGAACGCTGCATCGCCTGCAAGCTCTGCGAGGCGGTCTGCCCGGCGATGGCGATCACGATCGAATCCGACGTCCGTGCCGATGGCTCTCGTCGCACCACGCGCTACGACATCGACTTGACCAAATGCATCTTCTGCGGCTTCTGCGAGGAGAGCTGTCCGGTCGACTCCATCGTCGAGACGCAGCACTTCGAATACCACGGCGAGAAGCGCGGCGACCTGTACTTCACCAAGGACATGCTGTTGGCGGTCGGCGACCGCTATGAAAAGGACATCGCCGCCCACCGCGAGGCCGACGCCAAGTACCGCTGATGCCGCGCACCGCCGGTGAGGAGCCGGACGACCGAACGACACGATGAATTCCACTGCCGCCCTGTTCTACGTCTTCTCCAGCGTGCTGCTGTTCGCAGCGTTCCGTGTCATCACGGCGCGCAGCACGGTGCATGCAGCGCTGTTTCTGGTGCTGTCGTTCTTCAGTGCCTCGTGCCTGTGGATGCTGCTGAGGGCCGAGTTCCTGGCCATCACCCTGGTCTTGGTCTACGTCGGTGCGGTGATGGTGCTGTTCCTGTTCGTCGTGATGATGCTGGACATCAACTCCGACAACTTTCGTCAAGGCTTCTGGAAGAGCCTGCCGTTGGCAGGAGCGATCGGCGCTGCCATCGCATTGCAACTGGCGCTGGTGCTGATGCGCGGCTTCCAGGTCAGCAGCTCGACCCCCGATCCCAGAGAGGTCGAACTCGGCAACACCAAGATGCTGGGCATCGAGCTCTATACCGAGTACCTGTACCCGCTGCAGATCGCGGCGGTCCTGCTGCTCGTGGCCATCATCGCCGCGATCGTGTTGACCCTGCGCGAGCGCAAGGACAGCCGCCACCTGGACGCCTCGGAGCAGGTGCGAACCAAAGCCTCGGATCGATTGCGCATCGTCAAGGTCGCGCCCACGATCACGGCGCCCAAGTCCGGAAGCGGCGACACCCCCGGGGGCGCGGCATGACGCTCGGAGTCATCACGCTCGGCCACTACCTGTCGCTGGGTGGCATCCTGTTCGCACTGTCGGTCATTGGCGTCTTCCTCAATCGACGCAACCTGATCGTGTTGCTGATGGCGATCGAACTGATGTTGCTCGCGGTCAACATGAACTTCGTCGCGTTCTCGCACTATCTCCCGTTGGAGGCTGACCGGATGGCCGGCCAGATCTTCGTGTTCTTCATCCTCACGGTGGCGGCGGCGGAATCGGCGATCGGCCTTGCGATCCTGGTGGTGTTGTTCCGCAACCGCAGCTCGATCGACGTGAGCAAGCTCGACCAGTTGAAGGGTTGATGGCGATGAGCACCCCCACCGCCACCTTGTCGCAGAACCTCCTGCTTGCAGTGCCGTTGGCGCCGCTGATCGGTGCCGTGATTGCCGGCCTGTTCGGCAAGACCGTCGGCCGACGCGGTGCGCACTTCTTCACCATCCTCGGCGTCGCCATCGCCTTCGTCTGCTCGGCTGTGGTGATGGCGCAGGTGGCAGGCGGCGCCCGCTTCAATGCGACCCTCTACGAATGGATGGTGCTCGGCAAGCTGGTGATGGAGGTCGGCTTCCTGGTCGACGGCCTCACGGCGATGATGATGTGCGTCGTCACCTTCGTCAGCCTGATGGTGCATGTCTACACCATCGGCTACATGGAAGAAGACCCCGGCTACCAGCGCTTCTTCAGCTACATCAGCCTGTTCACGTTCTCGATGTTGATGCTCGTGATGAGCAACAACTTCCTGCAACTGTTCTTCGGCTGGGAGGCGGTGGGCCTGGTGAGCTACCTGCTGATCGGCTTCTGGTTCAAGAAGCAGACGGCGGTGTTCGCCAACATGAAGGCCTTCCTCGTCAACCGGGTCGGCGACTTCGGCTTCATCCTCGGCATCGGGTTGATCGCCGCGCATGCGGGCTCCTTGAACTACACCGAAGTCTTCGCGAAGGCGCCAGAGCTGGCGAAGTTGACGTTTCCCAATCCCTTGGGAGGCGGCGACTGGATGACGTTGACCGTCGCCTGCATCTGCCTGTTCATCGGTGCGATGGGCAAGAGCGCGCAGTTCCCGCTCCACGTCTGGCTGCCCGACTCGATGGAAGGTCCGACGCCGATCTCGGCGCTGATCCACGCCGCCACCATGGTGACGGCCGGCATCTTCATGGTCGCCCGCATGAGCCCCTTGTTCGAGCTCTCGGACACGGCCTTGAATTTCGTGCTCGTCATCGGCGCGATCACGGCGCTGTTCATGGGCTTCCTGGGGATCATCCAGAACGACATCAAGCGCGTGGTGGCCTATTCCACGCTCAGCCAGTTGGGCTACATGACGGTGGCGCTGGGCCTGTCGGCCTACAGCGTGGCCGTGTTCCACCTGATGACGCACGCCTTCTTCAAGGCGCTGCTCTTCCTGGCCGCAGGCAGCGTGATCATCGGCATGCACCACGACCAGGACATCCGCAACATGGGCGGCCTGCGCAAGCACATGAAGATCACCTGGCTGGTGTCATTGCTGGGCTCGCTGGCCTTAATCGGCACGCCGTTCTTCGCCGGTTTCTACAGCAAGGACAGCATCCTGATCGCATCGCACCACAGCGCGTTGCCGGGAGCGGGGTTCGCGATGGTGGCCGTCTACATCGGCGTCTTCGTGACCGCCTTCTATTCGTTCCGCATGTACTTCCTGGTCTTCCATGGCGAGGAGCGCTTCCACCACAAGCCTTTCCCGCCTGAAGACGACCACGGGCATCACGACGACCATGGCGACCACACGCCACACGAGTCGCCCTGGGTCGTCACCGCACCTCTGCTGCTGCTCGCCATCCCCTCGGTCCTGATCGGCTACATGACGATCCAGCCGATGCTGTTCGGCGACCTGCTCAAGGACGCGATCATCGTTGACGCCGCCCGGCATCCGGCAATGACCGAGCTTGCGGCCTTCTTCCATGGCCCGTTGGCGATGGGACTGCATGGCTTCGTGACGCTGCCGTTCTTCCTCGCACTGGCTGGCGTCGTGACCGCCTGGTGGTTCTACTTGAAGCAGCCGGCCATCCCCGCGATGCTCGATGCGCGGCTCAAGCCTCTGCGGACCGTTCTCGAGAACAAGTACTACATGGACTGGTTCAATGAGAACGTGCTGTCGGCTGGTGCCCGGCTGCTCGGCACCGGCCTTTGGAAAGGTGGCGACCAGGCCGTGATCGACGGCACCATCAACGGCAGCGCGGCCGCGGTCGGGGGTCTGGCGGGCATCGTGCGCCAGTTCCAGACGGGCCGCCTCTATCTGTATGCGCTGGTGATGCTGCTGGGCATCTTCGGCTTCCTGAGCTGGCTGCTGTGGCCCTTTGTCAAGGCGCAGTTGTTCGGCCTCGCGCCCTGAGGGTGGCGCGGGATCTCCCATAACCTGAAGACTCCAACAAGATGGCCTTGCTCAGCGTAGCGATCTGGCTGCCGATTGCCTGCGGGGTGTTGCTGCTGGCACTCGGGCGCGACCAGAACGCGGGCGTCGTGCGTGCGTTTGCGCTGGTTGCGGCGATCGCATCGTTCCTTGTCACGCTGCCGGTGATCGGCGGCTTCGATTCCAGCTCTTCGGCGATGCAGTTCGTGGAGAAGCTGCAGTGGATCGATCGCTTCAACCTGTACTACCACCTGGGCGTCGATGGCCTGTCGATGTGGTTCGTTCCACTGACCGCCTTCGTCACGGTGATCGTGGTGATCGCCGGCTGGGACGTCATCACCGACCGCGTGCCGCAGTACATGGGCGCGTTCCTGATCCTCTCGGGTCTGCTGATCGGCGTCTTCTGCGCGCTTGACGGCTTGCTGTTCTACGTCTTCTTCGAGGCGACCCTGATCCCGATGTACATCATCATCGGCGTCTGGGGCGGCCCGCGGCGGGTTTACGCGGCATTCAAGTTCTTCCTCTACACGCTGCTCGGGTCGCTGTTGATGCTGGTGGCCCTTGTCTACCTGTACTTCAAGAGCGGCGGCAGCTTCGACATCCAGACCTGGCACAAGCTGCCGTTGCCCCTGACCGCGCAGACGCTGTTGTTCTTTGCCTTCTTCGCGGCCTTCAGCGTCAAGGTGCCGATGTGGCCGGTCCATACCTGGTTGCCCGACGCCCACGTCGAGGCGCCCACGGGCGGCTCCGTGGTGCTGGCCGCGATCATGCTCAAGCTCGGGGCGTATGGCTTCCTGCGGTTTTCGATGCCCATTGCGCCGGATGCGGCCCGCGAGTACGACTGGCTGATGATCGCGCTGAGCCTTGTCGGGGTGGTCTACATCGGCCTGGTGGCGCTGGTCCAGACCGACATGAAGAAGCTGGTCGCGTACTCATCGGTGGCCCACATGGGCTTCGTGACGCTGGGTTTCTTCATGTTCAATGAACTGGGCGTTGCCGGCGGGTTGGTGCAGATGATCAGCCACGGCTTTGTCTCGGGCGCGATGTTCCTGTGCATCGGCGTGCTCTACGACCGCGTGCACAGCCGCGACATCGCGGCTTATGGCGGCGTCGCCAACACCATGCCCAAGTTCGCAGCGTTTGCCGTGCTGTTTGCGATGGCCAACTGCGGCCTCCCGGGCACGGCCGGCTTCGTGGGCGAGTGGATGGTCATCCTTGGGGCGGTCCAGTACAACTTCTGGATCGGCGCGCTGGCCGCGACAACGCTGGTGTTCGGCGCCGCCTATACCTTGTGGATGGTCAAGCGCGTCTACTTCGGGGATGTCGCAAACGCCGACGTCAAGGCGCTCGAGGACGTGAACCGGCGCGAGTTCTGGATGCTCGCGGTCCTGGCCATCGCCGTGATCTGGGTGGGCGTTCACCCGAAACCCGTCACCGACGCGATGAACCCCGCGGTGACCGAACTGCTGCGCCACGTGGCGACCCCCAAGCTGCCTTGACGCCGCCATGAACTGGTCCATCCTCACCCCCGAGATCTGGCTGCTGCTGGCCGGCTGCGTCGTGCTGCTGGCCGACCTGTTCGCGCAGGATCGCGAACGTCGGATCACCTTCTGGCTGACCCAGATTTCCATCCTCGTGTTCGCGGGTCTCCATCTGCAGCGGTTTGCCGCTGGAGAGACCGCCTACGGCATGAATGGCATGGTCGTCACCGACCCCATGGGTCATCTGCTGGCGCTGTTCGCGGCGATCTCGATGCTGATGACGCTGGTGTATGCGCAGCCGACGCTCGCCTCACGCGACATGCTCAAAGGCGAGTTCCACATGCTCGCGTTGTTCGTGCTGCTGGGCATCTCGGTCATGTGCTCGGCCAACAACTTCCTGATCGTCTATCTCGGTCTGGAACTGATGAGCCTGTCGCTGTACGCACTGGTTGCCATGCGGCGCGACCACGCCGTCTCGACCGAGGCGGCGATGAAGTACTTCGTGCTCGGCGCATTGGCCAGCGGCTTCCTGCTGTATGGCCTGTCGATGATGTACGGTGCGACCGGAACGCTCGAGATTCCCAAGGTCTTCGAGGCCATCGCCACCGGACGCATCAACCAGGAGGTCCTGGTGCTCGGCCTGGTGTTTGTCGTCGCGGGCCTGGGATTCAAGCTTGGCGCGGTGCCGTTCCACATGTGGGTGCCCGATGTCTACCAGGGCGCGCCGACGGCGGTGACGCTGATGATCGGAAGCGCCCCCAAGTTCGCTGCCTTCGCGATCACGATCCGGCTGCTGGTGGAGGGCCTGTACGCGCTGGCCGTGGACTGGCAGCAGATGTTCATCGTCATGGCGGTCGGCTCGATCATCGTCGGAAACGTGGCCGCGATCGCGCAGACCAACCTGAAGCGCATGCTGGCGTATTCGACCATCGCGCAGATCGGGTTCGTCGTGCTGGGCCTGTCTGCCGGGGTGGTCAGCGGCAACACGCTCTCGGCCGCCAATGCCTACAGCTCGGCGATGTTCTACATCGTCACCTACGTGCTGACGACGCTGGGCACCTTCGGCCTGATCATGATGCTGTCCCGCCAGGGCTTCGAAAGCGAAGAGATCTCCGATCTCGCCGGCCTCGCACGGCGCAGTCCCTGGATGGCCGGCGCCATGACGGTGTTCGTGTTCTCGCTGGCCGGCATCCCGCCGATGGTCGGCTTCTTCGCCAAGCTGTCGGTCCTGCAGGCACTGGTCACCACCGCACAGCCGCTTTACCTGGGTCTCGCGATCTTTGCGGTGCTGTTCTCGCTGATCGGCGCCTTCTATTACCTGCGCATCGTCAAGACGATGTGGTTCGACGCCCCGGTGGGGGAGCCCGCGGCCATTTCGCAGCCGCAGGGCGCGCTGGCGTTGTTGGCTTGCAATGGCTTGGCCGTTCTGTTGCTCGGTCCGTTCTCTGGGGGGCTGATGGCGCTGTGCCGCGACGCCATCCAGGCCTCCTTGGCCTCCTGATCACGGCGTCCCGGCCATGAACCCCGCACCCGAAGTCTGGGTGACGATCGCGGCGGCGTTCGATGCTTGAGCCTGAAACCGACGGCCACCTGCTCGAACGCGAGACCGGCCGCCGCGAACTGCTCAGCCGAGGCTGGCTGGAGCTGTGGCGCGACACGGTGCAACTGCCAGACGGCAACGAAGCGACGCGTGAGTTCATCCGCCATCCGGGTGCGGTCGCAGTGGTGCCCCTGCTCGACGACGGTCGCATCGTCTTGGTCCGCCAGCACCGCTATCCCGTTGGCAAGGTGCTGCTTGAACTCCCCGCCGGCAAGCGCGATGCCGGCGAGACGACGTTGCAGACCGCCGTCCGCGAACTCGCCGAGGAAACCGGCTTCAGTGCCCGGGAATGGGCCTACGGCGGCGAGATCCACAACGCACCCGCCTACTCGAGCGAGAGCATCTGGATCTGGTTCGCGCGGGGGTTGGTGGCAGGCCCCCGGCGGCCCGACGTCGGGGAGTTCGTCGAAACGGCGCTGCATGGTGCCGAAGAGCTTGAGTCCCTTGAACTCGCCGGCGAACTGCCCGACGTCAAGACCTCCATCGGTCTGCATTGGCTTGCGCAGTGGAAGTCCGGCCGGCGGATGCTGGATTGGCGGCCCGCGTAGCATCGGTCGACGATGAAGGTGCTGAACCTGCGCTGTGCCCACGGCCACCTGTTCGAAGGCTGGTTCGCGAGCGACGACGATTTCGTGTCCCAGAACGGACGCGGACTCGTCGAGTGCCCGATGTGTGCCGACAAGGTCGTGACGCGCATGCCCACCGCGCCGCGGCTGAACCTCTCTTCCACCGCGGCCAAGGAGCCGCCGGTGGCGCCGGCGCAGGCTGCGGACCCTGAGGCGCAGCAACAGGCCGCGTGGCTGGCCGCCGTGCGCCACATGATGGCCAGCACCGAGGACGTCGGTGCCAGGTTCGCCGAAGAAGCGCGGCGCATCCATTACGGCGAGTCCGAACACCGCGGCATCCGTGGCCAGGCCACGTCCGACGAGCGCGAGGCCCTTCGCGACGAAGGCATCGAGACCTTTGCGCTGCCGGTTCCGGCGGCTCTCAAGGGCCCGTTGCAGTAGCCGAACCGTTGGCAGCCGGCGTTGCCCGAGCGCGACGCCACCTTCCTGCTGAATGGACCGCCGTCAAGGCTTGGCGCTTCGCGCTGCAAGAGATGCAGGTGGGTCGATCCTTGTCAGTTGCCGCGAGCCCCTGAACGTGCCCAATGTCTCACGGGTCGAAACCCGCTTTCATTGGTTTGCACACAGGAGATCTGCATGAACAAGACAACATCCCCGAACGTCCGCCTTGGCATGGTCGTGCTCGGCATCGCGGCATTGTCCGGGGCTGCACTGCCGGCTCTGGCGCAGCAGGAGAAGGGCGACTGGCTGGTCCGCGCCCGCGCCCTGCATCTGGATTCGGCGAACAAGGACAGCACCGGGCTCGGACTGACGGTGAACAACAAGACCTTCCTTGAGGTCGACATCACGCGCTTTCTGTCGCCGAACCTGGCGGTCGAGCTGGTGCTGGCCCTGCCGCAGAAGCACACGCTGAAGTCCAACGGCTCGGAGATCGGCTCGCTCAAGCATCTGCCGCCGACCCTGTCGCTGCAGTACCACGCCACGGGGCTGGGCGGCTTCAGGCCCTACGTGGGTGCCGGCCTCAACTACACCCGCTTCATGGACGTGGAGTTCGTGCCGGCGCTGGCGGCCTTGAACCCGAGCATCAAGAAGAACAGCTACGGCCTGTCGTTCCAGGTGGGTGCCGACGTCTTGCTGGGCGGTGGTTGGGTACTCAACGTCGATGTCAAGAAGGTGCAGATCGCCACCGAGGTCACGGCCGGCGGCAGCAAACTGGGCAAGTTCAAGGTCGATCCGGTGCTGTTCAGCGTCGGCGCCGGAATGCGCTTCTGACGCCGGACTGCGGCTTCAGAGCACCCGTCCGGGATTCAGGATCCCGAGCGGGTCCAGCGCCGACTTGATCGAGCGCATCAGCGCCAGCGCGACCGGATCCTTGCGGGTCGCGAGTTCGCCGCGCTTGAGGGCGCCGATCCCGTGTTCGGCCGAGAAGCTGCCGCCGTGCCGGGCGACGAGGTCGAAGACGCTGGCGTTGATGGCCTTTTCGTGGGCACGCAGGAACTCGGAACCCGGCGTGCCTGAGGGCGCCTGCACGTTGTAGTGCAGGTTGCCGTCGCCCAGGTGGCCGAAGTCGACCACCCCGACGCCCGGCCAGCCGCATTGCAGCGCGGCGTCGCATTCGGCGACGAAGCTCGGTACCGCCGACACCGGCAGCGAGATGTCGTGCTTGATGTTCGGGCCCTCCTCGGCCTGCGCCAGCGGGATGCTCTCGCGCAGATGCCACAGCGCTCGGGTCTGCGCCAGGCTCGCGGCGATCACGGCGTCGAGCGCAATGCCCCGTTCGAG
>Ga0068872_10000888_pt1 | contig 24495 bp, 21 predicted proteins | sample NOAtaG_7_FD_66441 | JGI IMG/M metagenome (GOLD analysis project Ga0068872, IMG submission 66441) | Freshwater lake microbial communities from Lake Erie, under a cyanobacterial bloom - NOAA_Erie_Diel1S_2200h metaG | ecosystem: Environmental > Aquatic > Freshwater > Lake | place: USA: Ohio, Lake...
TTGGAGCCATCTCATCTTGGTTCTTGGGGGGTGGTTTTTGTAGCTCCCAACAAGCAAGGATTACGGGTGCCGTTCAAACAGAAGTTTGACAAACAAACCGAACAAGCGCCGGGATTCATAGCCCGTAGAACGGACTTCGATAACCTCCTCGTGGAGGAATGTCGGAAAAAGGGTCAAATCAATTTGGTGGAGGGCTGCAATCTGACCTCTTTTGAATACCGGGAGGGGCGTTGGTGGTTGAGTTCGGAAGATGGGCGGCAGTCCTTTTCGGCCAAGTTGGTTATTGTTGCCGATGGCGCTCATTCGCGCTTTGCCAAAGAGGTCCATGGGATGCGGATGGAACCCAAACATCATTGCGCTGGCATCCGTGCCTACTACAAAGGTGTTGAGGGGATGGATGAAGACAATTTCATCGAGTTGCACTTTTTGAAAGACTTTCTGCCGGGATATTTCTGGATTTTCCCCCTGCCGAATGGATATGCCAATGTTGGGGTGGGAATGCGGACCGACAAAATCAGTGCGCGGAAAATCAACCTCAAGCAGGAAATGTTGCGCATCTTACAGGAACACCCCGATTTGAAAAAACGATTTCAACATGCCGAATTGGAAGGGCCGGTGGTGGGTTATGGCTTGCCACTCGGATCCAGGAGGCGAGAAATCTCAGGTAAGGGATACCTTTTGGTGGGGGATGCAGCCTCCCTGATCGACCCTTTCACCGGAGAGGGAATCGGAAATGCTGTTTACAGCGGATATTTTGCCGCTTTGGCCGCCGAAAAAGCCTTGAAATCCAATCAATTTGACGCAAACTCCCTGAAGGAATACGATGTTACTGTTTACAACCGACTTTGGAACGAGTTGAAACTCAGCCACCGGATGCAAAAGCTGGTCAATTACCCCTGGTTGTTCAACCTTGTGGTCAACAAAGCGCGCAAAAACAAAACCCTGCGCGATACGATTTCCTGCATGTTTGAGGACATGGACCTCCGCGACAGGTTGCGCAGCCCTTCGTTTTATTTCAAATTGTTGTTTGACAATGGACATTAACAATCGCCGAAACAGTAGTTTCATCATCGCCGGTGTGGCCGTTTTGTTTGCCATCATCCTGTTGTTCCAATGGTTCTTGAACGACGACAGCTACCTCATCGAAGAAAAACGCTACCGCGAACAGCGGGATTTGTTTTTCAAGGGTGAAATCGACAGCCCTCTTCCGGACAGTCTACGTCGTGATTTCAAGGGCTTGAGTTGGTTTGATGTAGACAAAAAATACCGAGTCGTGGCCCGTTTTGAAAAGAATCCCAAATTTGAACAGGTCAAAATGCCGAGAAGCGCCGCAGGTCCTGAATCCTACATCCGTGCTGGTTTTCTTCACTTTCAAATGGATGGGCAAGACCTATTGTTGACTGCCTACAACCCCAATCCCAAAGACTCCAAAACCCTCTTTGTGCCTTTTCGGGACGCTACAAGTGGCAAATCAACCTATGGAGGAGGTCGTTACATCGATACCCGTTTGTCCGGAGATCAAGTCATTTTGGATTTCAACCGGGCCTACAATCCGTATTGTGTTTTCAACTACGAATACGCTTGTCCCATCCCCCCTCCGGAAAATACGCTTGACATTGCCATTGAAGCAGGGGAAAAAGACTGGAAATGAGCTCTTAGGCCAGGCTGAAGCGTTTGCGTACAAACCATTCGATGGCCAACAATGCACCCAAAACGGCAAAAATCCAAGTCATCTCGTGTAAGCGCATCCTTTTGGCTGAATAGGATACCACGGGCTTGAGCGATTTCAATTCCAAAATGTCATCAGCCAAATCCATCATTTGACGAGCAAAAACGAATTTACCTCCGGTCCGAAGCGCGATTTGTTCCATCAAACCCCTGTCTGCCGTCAGGTGAAAATGCTCGATGTTGGATTTTCCGATGCTGAAAACGCCCCGATCGGTACCGATGGATACGTCGTTTTTCTTCCCTTCCGCAACGAAGGAATAGTTGCCTTCCTCCAAGTTGTTGACTTCCAAGAAGTACCTTGCATTGCCAGCTTCAGTCAAAAACAGTGATTCTTCCTTGCCGGATGGACTTTTCAGAATGACCTTTACGTCCACTCCCGTTACCGGTTTGTAATTTTCATCGTAGGCTTCTCCCCTGAACAAGACCGGTTCGGAAGCTGAGTACAAGGTTTTGGAGGTCGAAACTTTGAACCTTCGCTTATCTTCCCTTACCATCAACCATTGGATATTGTTGTAAATCCAGTCGTCGAAGGCATCGAACGTCCCGGTTTCCACCTGCGCGTGTTGACGAATCCTCCAAATATTTTCACCCACCAACACCATGTTTTTGCGGTCTAAATGGCTGCGCAAGGCATAGACGGGGTAGTCCACCACGATGTTTTTAATTTTGGCAGTGGCCAGTACTTTGGCGTCTCCTGCCGCCCGCCACTCGCTTTGATTCCGGACCACAGGCGGAGCATTGTTCATCAGCCGAATCCATTCATCGTCGAAGGTGAAGGTGCTGTGGTCCTTGTATTCCGTTTTGAAATTCACTTGCGCCTCCTCGAAGGAATTCACTTGGGGGTTGGGAAACAAGGCCATTTGGCTTCCCAAGGATGATTGAAGGGTAGGAAGGTGGGTATTTTGACCGACAAAGACCATGAATGGTGCCTTCCTGGCTTCGATTTCAGCCTTGATTTTGTTCATCAGGGCCATGTCTGCAGCCGAAAGCGGGAAATTGTGCAACAAAAACAAATCCACCTCTTTCAGGTCGGTTTGGCCGGGATCCTCATAAAAGGTATTGGGTCTCAGGTGTACATATTCCTTGAGTGCAAATCGGCCGTCGCGCTCCAAGCATTGGCGCAAGGCTCCCAAATCAGGATGTGGTGAGCCAGCAAACAATGCCACTTTGACTCTGGTTTCCAAGACCTTGATGAAAATATTCCGGGAATTGTTGCGGGTGGTAAGCTCACCTTGAAGAGGGTCGATGCGGATGCTGTATTGTTGCAACCCCGTTTCGGAGGGTTTGACCACAAAATCAATTTCTCCGGAAGGCTGGGCGTCTGTCAAAGACAATGTTTGGGTTCCCAATATCTTGCCGTTGCCATACAGCGTGGCCTTGAGGTCTGCTTTGGGAAATCCCGTCATGTTCACTTTGACCTTGATGGGACTTTCGTTGTCGAGGTAGGCAATTTCGTTGTAGAGGACCTCGGAAATTCTCACGTCCCGCTGGGGAGTGGTGTCGCCCACCAAAACGCTGAAAATCGGTTGTTCAAACAGATCCAAGGCATATAAGGGGTTGGTCCCGGAGGTCGGAATGCCATCGGAAACCAATACCACCGCTCCTAGATTCTGATTGCCGTACCGGGATGAGGTTTGGTTCAGGGCTTCCGCAAAGTTGGTGTTGGGCTGTCTGAAATCAAGGGAGTCGGGATGTGAGCCATCGACCATGCCCTCACCGAAAGAAGAAAACCTGAGTTTGAGGTCGCCGGTTGCTAGCTTGTCATGGAAGTCGACCAACAGTTTCCGATAGGGGCCTTTCACGAAATTGGAGTCTGCATGGATGGCCATGCTTTCGGAGTCGTCATGCAACACCACCACCATGGGCGGGACGCTTTGTTTGCTTTGCCATTCCAGTTTGGGTTCGAGTAGCATCAGACCCAAGACCAACAACACCAAAAAGCGGAACAGGAACAAAGCCAATCGCCATGGGCTGCTCAAAAGCTGGCCGCTGCGTTCATAAAGGAAAAAAGACAGAAAGGCGGCTGCCTGCACAATCAAAATGCATCCGACCGTGCTCCAACCGGTGCCATACGCGAAAGAAATTCCCAAGCCATCGGCCATCACCGGCAGCGAAAGCCCCAACACCAAGGCTAAAATAGCCATGGCACCCAGGAGGTAGCTTCGCCTTATTCCGAACATTTCGATGAGCTGGGGAAAGCCTTATGGGGGCTTCGCATTAAGGGTTACATGTACATGCCGCCATTCACGTGCAGGACCTGACCTGTGATGTAGGTGCTTTGGTCCGACCCGAGGAATACACAGGCATTGGCGATGTCTTGGATGGTGCCAGGGCGTTGCAAGGGAATGCTGTCAAGCCAACGTTTGAGTTCAGCCTCAGGCAAATTGTGGGTCATTTCGGTGGTGATGAAACCCGGTGCGATGGCATTGGCCCGTACACCGCGGGAACCGACTTCTTTGGCCACGGATTGCGTGAATCCGATCATGGCTGCCTTGGAGGCTGCATAATTGGACTGTCCTGCATTTCCGGTGACGCCTACGATTGATGTGATGTTGATGTAGCTTCCGCTGCGCTGCTTCAACATGTGTTTCAGAGAAGCCTTGGTCATGTAAAACACGGAATTCATGTTCACATCCTGCACGGTGCTCCATTGCTCAACGGTCATGCGGAGGAGGAGGTTGTCCATTGTGATGCCTGCATTGTTGACGATGACGTCGATGCTGCCCCAGGTTTTCACGATATCTTCCACCATTTTCTCAGTAGCAGCCAAATCGGTTGCGTTCACATGAAATGCCATGGCATCGACACCATAACTTTTCAGTTCAGCCACCAATGCATCTGCAACGTCTTGGGTTGCGATATGGGAAAAGGCGACTTTTGCACCTTGCTTGGCAAATTCGATGGCAATGCCGCGGCCAATACCACGGGTTGCACCGGTGATCAACGTAGATTTTCCTTCAAGAGCTTTCATGATGAAGCATTTTTTGACTGGCACAAAGATAACGATAAGTTGCAAAGCAGTTCGCTCGTGACCATTCCCTGAGTTGGATTTTAGCCAAGGCCTAGGTCAGGTCAAGGAGCCAACAGCAGAATCTTTTGGGTAAGTACGAATCCTTCAAAATGCAGAACCACGTAAAAATGAGCGGTTTGAAGGGCCTTGATCTCCAAATTAAACGCATGCAACCCTGCTTCAAGAAAGCGGTTGGCCAATTGTTTCACTGGGCGGCCAGTCCAATCATATACCGAAAGCACGACCTCTCCGTTGTGGGGGATCCGGAATCGGATTTGTGTTTCCGATGCAAAAGGATTGGGGCTTGAAGGCAGCAACTCCAAGCCAGAAGGCGGAAGGGAGGAAGAAATTTCGGTTGTAAGGGCAGGTCCGTATTTCCAAATTCGGTTGCCGCTGGCATACGCAAGGGTGTCGTTGACCCGGCGCATTCGGTTGAAATTGGAAACGAAGGGTACGTTGACCCATGATTGCCCTCCGTCGGTTGTCTTTTTTACCGTCCCGTTTGTCGCCCCACACCAACCCGTGGAGTCGTCCACAAAACCAATTCCTTGATTCCAATTGTGCACGGTGGAAAACGTCATCCGCTGCCAACTAAGACCTCCGTCGATGGTCTTCATCACCGGCACTGTATCCATATCAGGCCACCCCTCAATGGATGCATACCCGATTTTACGAGTCGGGAATGATAATTTCCAAGCAATGCCCTGATGGTTGGAGCTGTCCTCGTAAACCGTTTGCCATGAGAGTCCGCCATCAACGGTCGAAAAGATGGCGAATCTTTCTTGGTTCAAGGAACCAATGGTGCCTGAAACCACGCCTGTGTCTGGATGGAAAAAGTGGGCATCGATGAGGTAAAACATGGGAGATGGCACCACATTGGATTGCCATGTCTGCCCGGCATCTGTCGTTTTCAAAATATGTCCCGGACCTCCGACCCTTCCTACCGCATACACAACCGAATCCGAGGCGATGGCAATTCCGCAAATTCCAGCTGGTACGGGTCCATTCAAGGCCTCAGGATGCCACGTGTTGCCGCCGTCAGTGGTCTCATAAATGGGAACCGTATCTGTGGTGGGCGACCATGAACCCAAACCTAAGTTTCCCGCCCACCCATGCTGAGCGTTCACGAATCCAACGCACCGGAAGGAGGTTGCAGGTCGATTGAGCAAGGTTGTCCATTGTGAGCCACCATTGACCGTTTTGTAGATTTTACCATCCACATTCACGACATAACCCGTATCGGGATGGACGAAAAACAAATCATCGTGGCGCCAAGTGGCAATGGGAGACTGCGTCAACAAGGACCATTGCTGTCCCATCACAGTGGACCCCAGCATCCATAGCCAAAAAGCGAAGATGATCTTCTTCATTTGATCGGTGATTGACTCCTAAAATTAATATTATCCAAGGATTTGATCAGAGTCAAACCAAAGTTTGCTCATTGCGTGGCTCAAGCACCATTCTTCCTTCGACGGCGAATCCAAATCCAAATGGCAGCAATCGCAGCGCCAGAGACCCAAATCGGCCAAATCGTGATGAGTGCGACCACCAAACCCAAGAACTCATCCCACCCCCTCTCCAAACCGTTTCCAAGTCTCTTTAAGAATCCAGGTCTGTATGCATCGATGTTCTTGAAATTGGGAATCAAAGTTCTACGGACGGATTCACGTTGGTAAATCTGCAACTGTATGCTGCTGAAGGCGATTTGGTCCTCTGTCTCAAGTTGGTTCATCAAGGCTTGGTCAGCACGTTCCAAAGCGCTCTGCCGTTCAGCCTCTGCGTCCACGATGCTGCCCAGTTTATTGCCTTTTTGGTCTACCATTTCGCCCAAACGCTTGTTGTATTGCTCGTTGCGTTTTTGCCTACGGGCTTCGAATTTCATTTTGAGCCCCACATCCTCGGCGCTGATGTTGCGGTGGTCCAAGAAAACAATCATGCGCGAAAGTGCTTTCAAGGTGGTATCCAATTTGTTTTGCGGCACACGTAAGGTCATGTCGTTGACAACCTTGTAATGTTTCTCTTCCAAGGAAGAGTCTTCGCTCACGGGTGTGAGGGTGGTTTCTGTAATCTCGCTTCGCAGCATGGTGTGTTCGACCCAGCCACCCAATTGACCAACTACTTCTTCCGTCTGCAAGGTGCTGTTTCGAACATCCTTGACCTCGTAGCGAAGGTCTGCGCGGCGGATGAACAACTTGCTGCTGTCGGGATTCAAACGTGCGGCGGAGGAAGAAATGAAGCCTTCAGAGGTGGTGGCATTGTTTGCGTTTCCAACAGCGTTGTAGGCAATTGCGACACTGTCGGCGACCGTCGCGCCCGATTCAGAGCTGGTGGTAAAGGCCTCTTCTCGCTGCTTTGTTTGCGCTTCGGTTTGGCTCCAATCCGGGATTGAATTTTCGTTGGATTTGCCGCAGGAAGCGAATGCAAAGGTGGTGATGAGGCCAATCAGGGTGGGGGAGATGCGAATGGTTTTCATGGTGGTAACTTGATTTGACAATTCGGTTACCCCTTCTACGAAACGGTTGATGCATTTCTTTTACCCCATCGACCGGATTGACAAGTTTGACGATTTTAGCAACAGACCCGCCATGGAGCCTGCTTCAACTTGCTTGGTGTTTCTTGTTGGTGGAGATGTTGTCAACGGTCCATGTGATTCGGTGCTCGAAGGGCCGTTTTCGTTGAGGACACTCATTCATTAGGCAAACCTCACATGAAAAATCCAGACATCCGTCCGTGTGCACGAACAATTCCATGCTGTCACCGAAGTGGGTTCGTACGGTCTCGGAAAGTGCATCCACCTCCGCATGGGCCTCGTGGACGTTCAGGTACCATGGCACGGTGAGGTGGCAATCTAGGTGGAGGGTGCCGCCATATTTGATGATGCGCAGGTTGTGCATGTCAACCCAATTGGGACGCCTTTCTTCCTCCAGTTTGGCCACCACCGCTTCCAACAATTCATCATCGGCTTCATCCATGATGCCCGCCAACGAACCCCTGAGGATTTTGATGCCGGTGAAAATGATGAGTCCCGCAAACACCAAAGCCACCGCACTGTCCAGCCATTTCAATTCTGTGAACCAAATCAACACCAAACCAAGCACGATGCCGATGGTGGAATATGTGTCGGATTGGAGGTGTTTTCCACTGGCAACCAAGGCCATGGAATTGTTCCGTTTCCCAAGCCTGATGGCCACCACCCCAAGGCCGAAATTGATGGCAGCAGTGGAAGCCACGAGCAGGATGCCGAAGTCAAGTTGACCGATTTCATGCGGTGTTTTGAGGTTCAGAATGGCTTCATAGATGATGACACCTCCCGCCACGGTAATCAAGGTCCCTTCGATGGCCGCAGACACAAACTCAACTTTTCCGTGGCCATATGGATGGTTTTTGTCCTTGGGTTGGGCGCTCAGGTACAAACTGTATAAGCCCACGAATCCGGAAACAACGTTGATGGTGCTCTCTAAGGCATCGGTGAGAATGGCCACGGATCCGGTAAGTCCCCATGCCACCAATTTGGCTACAAACAACACTACGCCTACGATGGCAACTACCCATTGCAGGTTCAGATTTTCCTTGGATCTTTCCATGTTTGCAGTGTTGAGAGGCCAACCTAATCATTTTTGAAGAAAATTCTTCGGAATAGCGGACAAATCACATTTGCAGGACTTTAATTTGCCTCCGTGCGGTACAAGGTGGTCATCATCGGTGCAGGTCCGGGTGGGACGTACACGGCGCTCAGCTTGGCCAAGTTGGGTGTTTCTTGCTTGTTGATTGACAAGTCGACCTTTCCGCGTACCAAAGCCTGTGGAGATATCTTGACGAGCAACGTTTTACGGGCTTTGCATGGGTTGGACGAAGGCATGGTTTCGGACCTGTTGGCCCAACCCTGGGTGCTACCGCTTCAAACCACCTCCTTTGTCTCACCTTTGGGAGACCAAGTGGTGATGCCATTCCACTCTCCAAGCAATTCAGAAAAAGGATTGCCTTCGTGTTTGAGTGCCCCCAGGCAAGAATTCGACTTTTTTTTGTTGGAGCATGCAAAACGCAATCCTTTGGTGGAAGTGAAGGAAGGTGTTTGGGTCAAAGCCATCCGACCTTCAGAGGGGGGGTACAGCATAGAAGTCGAGGACGGAAAGTTCGAGGCAGAGTATGTGGTTTTGGCATGCGGGGGCAATTCCCGGTTGGTGAAGGAGTTGTTGCCAGGCCATGAAATAACCCCTCAACATACCGCCGTAGGCTACCGCATGTATTTCCAAGGAGTGGAAAGCTCAGGCGCGGGACAATCCGAATTTTACCTGTTTGATGAGGGAAAAATGCCGGGTGGACTTTATTTGACCCCTTTTTCGGGTGGATTGGTGAATTTGAACCTGGTGATGCGATATGACGTGTACACCCAACACCGCGAACCATTGCCGCAATTGATGGAACGTTACATCCAAGCCCAACCCAAGCTAGCCGGTAGATTTGTCAACGCTGTCGCATTGGAAGGCGGCGAAGGATCAACCTTGTTTTTTGGGACCAAACAACGGCCCTTGTCGGGGGAGGGTTTGCTGCTCGTGGGAGATGCTGCAGGACTCACAGACGCCACCAATGCAAACGGGATTGGTCATGCCATGCTTTCCGGCGGCATTGCGGCAACAACCATCCTGGAGGCCATGACAGCGGGAGAAAGGTCGGGAAAATGGATGAAGCGTTACGACAAACGGGTCAAGAAGCGATTGGCCAATGCCTTGTTTCCTGGAAAGGTAATGCAGGTGCTGTTCGGCAACCGATGGTTGAAGCCCATGGCCAACAGAATCTTGGTCGGTTCGTTCAAAAGGTTGAATCAGCAAGCCATCGGCGAGTTGGTTTACAGCTCCCACGCCGCATTGACCTTGGTGAACCCCCGGTTTTACATTCGCCTATTTTCAAAAGGGAAATCTTGAACTCACATCGCTCCCCACGGGGCTTCTCCTTCCTGCGAGCTTTCCATTTCGGTTTGGTTATCGGCTTGGGTTTCGTCCGACGGCCGTGTGTGCGGGTAGTCACGTAAATCCTGTACCAGCCAATTCCAAATCAGGTCAAAATCACCGCCCCAATCGGCCTGCTTCAGCACGATGACTTGGTCCTCAAAGTTGAGTTGGATCAAATCTCCGGTACGGGAAGGGGAGGCAAAGCGAATGGGAAAAGTCCTCTGAGGCTTTTTCTCCAGAATGTCGTCGATGCAGATTACCGAGAAACCATCTTGCAGGAAGAAAATTTCGGCGATGTTCCTTCTCAGGGCCACTTTTCCCATGATACCCCCCAACAAAAACGCGAGAACCATGGCGATTGACCCAAAAATCAGGACTTCTTTCCCGTAACTCAATCTCAGCAGGATGGCAATCATCGCAATGAACAAGGTCACGGCATAATACCGGAATGTGTATTCCTGCCTGACAAAAAAGGCCGAAGCATTTTTGGGGTAGTGCCTGCTTCTGAACCGCATCATTTTGCTATCCCGCATGTTCCAATCCTCCTTTGTAACCGTTCAGGAAGGAGGCTGTGTCCATTTTGGATTTTCCCTCCATTTGTAATTCCGTGATTTCCAACCATTCGTCGGAGCACGCGACCCGAAGTTTGCCTCCATGGAGCTGAAGGCTTCCCGGGGGTATCGCGGTGGCTTCCATGGTTTTGCGTGCTTTGAAAATCTTCCACTGCTTGCCGTCCACGGTGGTCCAAGCTGTCGGAAATGGAGAAAGCCCCCGGATGAAGTCATACACCTCCTTGGCGGTTCTACCCCACTTGATTTCGCAGGTTTCTTTGAAAATCTTGGGGGCAGGGCGATGGTTTTCGGCTAGAATTTGAGGTGTCGGGTGCAGTTGTTGGGCTGCAATTCCCCGGACGGTTTGCAACACGAGTTCTGCGCCTACCTGCATGAGGTGGTCATGTAGTTGGCCTGCAGTCCATTCGTCGGGAATCTCCACCTGTTGTTGCATCAGGATTTCCCCGGTATCGATTTCTTTTTCCAAGAAAAAAGTCGTGAGTCCTGTTTGGGTTTCACCATTCATCACCGCCCAATTGATGGGGGCTGCCCCCCGGTACTGTGGTAAAAGGGAGGCATGCAGGTTGAACGTTCCTTTTTTGGGTAGTCTCCACACCACTTCGGGCAACATCCGGAATGCCACCACGATGGCGAGATCCAAATCCAAAGACTGCAGCGTATCCAAGAAGGCAGGGTCCTTCAATTTTTCAGGTTGGAGGATGCGTAATCCTTTCCGCAGGGCAAATTCCTTGACGGGGGATGCTTTCATTTGAAGCCCTCGGCCGGCGGGTTTGTCGGGTGCCGTGACCACAGCAACCACCTCGTAGCCATTGTCCAGCAGGGTCGCCAATGCCGGAACCGCGAAATCGGGTGTGCCCATGTACAAAATCCGCATGGCTGCAAGGATACGATTTTTTCGTAAGCGGTCGAAATCTGTGGGGAAGGTGTCTGTCCGGGTTGTCAAGCCTGCGTCCAAACCCATCCACGGCAAAATTTTTTTATCCCAATTTCAAGCCGCGATCAGTTGAAGTCCGGATAGAGGAGGTGTTTTTTGCGCATGATTTTGAATCGATCCACCTCAGGTTGCCAAGATTGATAGATTTCCTCTTCGGTTTTTTGAGCCTTGACCATGGTTTCGAATGCATTGCTTCCCATCAGCAGGCTGAGGCTTTCTTTGTAGAGCGGTTCGGCCAATTTCACATTGTGGGATTCTTCCTCTAGGTTTTTGGCCAACGCGATTCCAGCCATGAAGAGGGACCTCCCGTCCACCCGATTTTGGAATTTGGCTCCATAGCAAGGGCGTCCCAAATATTCCGGATTGGATGATTTTCCGGCGATGGCCCGGGGCGTGAATTGTATGTAGGATGCTTCCAAACCGTAATATTGAAATCCGCTCGGGGTCTCATTGCCCATGGCGCTGTCGCGTCTGATTTGGTAGTGGTATCCTTTGTGCCATGGTGCTGCCAAAACTTCGAACGGGTGGTCGGTGCCACGGCCAACGGATGCTGCCATGCCTTCAAACCAACACAACATGGGGTAAAGGTATGCGCTGTATTCGGTGGTGAGATTGGGGCTGGGTGCAATCCAAGGCAATCCGGTTTCTTCCCATTTCATGGCGTGTTTGTATCCTTTGCAGGTAACTACCTCCAACAAACATTTGGCCCCACCTTTCAGCCAGCCCTCTTGATTCACCATGGTCGCATACTCCCCGACGGTCATGCCATGCACGGTGGGAATCTTGTGGAGCCCCACAAAGCTTTGGTAACCTTCCTGCAAAACAGGCCCTTCCACATACCATCCATTGGGATTGGGCCGGTCCAAAACCATCAAGGTTTTTTTCTGCTCCGCGCAGGCTTCCATCACATAGGCCAGGGTGGAAATGTAGGTGTAAAACCGGGCTCCTACGTCTTGTATGTCGAAAATCACCAAATCTACATCGGCGAGTTGGGCTGGGGTAGGTTTTTTGTTGCTACCATACAAGGAGACAACGGGGAGTCCCGTGCGGATGTCCTTGCTGTTGCTCACGTGCTTTCCTGCATCATGGTCGCCCCTGAACCCATGCTCCGGGGCGAAAACCCTTTTGATGTCCACGCCCAAACTCTTCAAGGTATCCACCAAGTGGGTTTCCCCATTCAACAAGGAGGTTTGGTTGGCCACGATGGCTACCTTCCTGCCTTTGAGGAGGTTCATTTTCTCGGCGACCAATACCTCGGCTCCGGTGAGGACGCGTTGTTCGGTGGAATCGGATTCAGGGGGAGTGTTTCCGGTTCCGGATGCAGGTCGACCCGAACAGGCGGAAAGCCAAAGCAGGGAGGCCAAAAAGTGGGTGATGATCATGATGTTGGATGTAAACCCATTCATGCGGCGAAACTACGAATTTCGTGCCAAGATTTGGGAGTTCGGGTGCTTGCCCCCGGGATTCCCCAAAATCCACTCCGATTTCGCTACCTTTATGCCCTGAAATGGAATTTTTGACCCACTTGTTTTGGTTCATCTCGGCCTTTTTGGTGTCGAGTGTCCTGTCTTTACCCTTCAAGGTGAGGGCGGTGAGCAGCAGACTGTTGGGTGCGTTTTTGGCATGGACTGCCTGCATGGCCTTGATATGGGTTGCCAAGGGACTGGGTTGGAGCATGGGTTGGCCTGTTTGTTTGGACTGCACGACTCTTTGGATGCAACCCTATTCAGGTGCATTGGGTGCATTTTTGGGCACAGGGGCTCGCTTTTGGTCCAGGGGTTGGTGGAAAAACCCGTTGGGATTCAGACAGGATTTCGCACTGCAATTTGCCTCCCGCATTTCCTTCCGGTCCCAAAAGTCCATTTCGGGATTGGTGGTCAGGCTTGGAATTTTGAGTATCGCCGTGGGCATCGCCGTGATGATGGTGGCCGTGTCCATCGTGTTTGGATTTGAGCGGGCCATCCAAGACAAAGTCATCGGATTCGGGGCTCACATCAGGATTGGCAACCTGTTGGAGGAATTGGAGAGTGAGGTGGTGCCTTTGCCCCGATACAACGATTTCCTGCCATTGGTTCAGGGACTTCCCGAGGTCAAGGGAGTGTACCCTTACGTTCAAAAATCGGCCATGCTGCGTTCCAAGGCGGCTCAAGAGGGAGTGATGGTGAAAGGGGTGGACAGCACCTATGATTGGTCGTTTTTCCGCGAGGCTTTGGTTGAAGGAAAGGTGCCGGATGTTGACAAAGGCAGTCGGTTCAGCCCCGATTTGCTCATCAGCAAAAAGATGGCCCAAACGGTGGATGCTCGATTGAACGATAAGATTTGGCTTTACTTTTTCGACCCGGCGGAAGGAAAGGCCCGCGTCAGGGAATTTCAGGTCACGGGCATTTACGAGACCGGCCTGGGAGAGTTCGACCAATCCCATGTTTTGTGCGACATAAGGGTTCCTCAATCCATATGGAGATGGGACAGCAGTGAGGTCATGGGATTCGAAGTCATGCTTTCCGGCCAAAACGTTTTGGAAAAACTGCCACAGACCGCAGCCCAAATCGAAGACCTCATGCCCTATACCTACGAAGCCAATACCATCACTTCGGAGTATCCCGAGCTGTTCGAATGGGTGGCGTTGCAACACCAAAATGTTTGGTTCATCCTCATGTTGATGGTGTTGATAGCCGTGATCAACATGATGAGCGTGATTTTGATTCTCATCATCGAACGTACCCGCACCATCGGCTTGCTCAAGGCCCTCGGGATGCCAACAGGACAAATTGTGGAAGTATTCGTCTCCAATGCCATGTTTTTGGTGTTGATAGGATTAGCCTTGGGCAATGCGGTCGGTTTGGGGCTCATTGCCTCCCAAGACGCCTGGGGTTGGCTTCGGGTAGACCAGGAAAGCTATTTCGTGAAGGTGGTTCCCGTCATGTGGACTTGGGATTGGTTTTTTCACATCAACTTCGGAATCCTTGCAGTATGCACCCTGGTGATGTACCTGCCAAGCCTGATGGTATCCAGGGTTCAGGTTGTCAAATCCCTCCGGTTTGAATGATGGTCGGAGTGTTGGTTGTGGCAGGTATTTTTTGGGTTGGAGCCAAACTGATCTTGGTTTTAGGTTCCCGAAAGTCATTTTCAGGCAGTAAGGAAGGCAATGCGGAGGTTAAGGGTATCTCGGTGGTGGTGGCTGCACACAACGAGGCTGGTAATTTGGGGAAATGCCTGGAGGCCTTGTTGAATCAAACTGGGTGTGAAGGATTGGAATATGAAGTGGTGTTGGTGTTGGACCGATGCAGCGATGGTTCGAAGGAGGTGGTGGAGGCAATCAGGCGGGGAGACATCCAAAACAGGATCCAACCTGTGAATGTGGAGGTTTTGCCCTCGGGTTGGACGGGAAAGAAAAACGCCCTGAAGGTTGGCATCGACCATGCGAAACATGATTTTCTGCTGTTCACCGATGCGGATTGTGAGGTAGAAAGCCAGTGGATTTCCGGGATGCGGAATGCCTTCTCGAATGGGGCCGATTTGGTGTTGGGGGTTGCTCCCTTGCGCACCCATGGCGGAATTTTGGGGTTGTTGCAACAGTACGAAACGCTCACGACGGCTTTACAATACACAGGTGCAGCGGGGTGGGGGATGCCTTACATGGGGGTGGGGCGCTCCATAGGGTATACCAAAGGCCTTTACAATCAAATCGATGGGTTCAAAATCCATCAAAATCGTTTGTCGGGTGACGATGATTTGTTGGTGAATCAGGCCCAAAATCTTGCCAAAACAGCTGTGGTTCACCGGAAGGGATCTTGGGCATGGTCGGTTGCCCCTCGGACTTGGATGGAATGGTTCAGGCAAAAAATGCGCCATCACAGTGCTGCAAGCGCATATTCGGTTGCGTCCAAATTAATTTTGGGATGCCTGCATGGGGGCACTGCATTATTTTATCTATCTTTGGGTTGGGCGCTGACTACACAGGGCAATCCTGCGTTGGCATTGGCTATCTGGGGCTGTTTCAGTGTTTTGCAAGCTTCTTTCCTGCTCGCATTTCCTTGGCCAAACAGAAAATCACTCTTGTGGTGCTTGCCATTGTTGGATGTTCTGTTGGTCCTCTATCTCTCAACAATTGGGGCAGTCGGATTGGTCCGTAAACCTCGGTGGAACTGAACACGAATGTCGGAAGCATCAAAAAATACATTGGACGACCTTGGCTTGGTTAAAAAGGCCAAGGAAGGTGACAACAAAGCCTTCGAGAAGCTGTTGAAAAAGTACCGCAAGTCCGTGTATTACATGCTCCTGAAAATGGTCAACAACACCGACGATGCCGAGGACCTCACCCAGGAAGCATTTGCCAAAGCCTTCAACTCCTTGGGCAGGTTTGATCCCAAATATGCCTTTTCAACTTGGCTTTTCCGCATCGCGACCAACAACTGCATCGATTTCATCCGGAAGAAAAGAGTCTCCACGGTATCCATCGATTCCCCGTATGAAACCGACGACGGAGACAGCATCACATTCGACATCCGGGACAATGATTTCAATCCTGATGATTTGATGTTGCGGAAACAACGTCGTGAATACCTTCAGATTGCGGTAGACAAACTCCCTGATAAGTACAAACAGCTCGTGGATTTGCGTTATTTCCAAGAGATGTCCTACGAGGAAGTCGCGGATTTCTTGCAACTGCCTTTGGGTACGGTGAAGGCTCAATTGTTCAGGGCACGTGAACTTCTAGGCGAAGAATTGAAGTATCTGGAAGGAAAAATGTGATGACATTGTCACTTGCTGATTATTTGAACCTCAGCGGTCAAGGTGATTCATTTGCTGATGATGTCGTTTCGCGGATTTTCAAAGAAAACCCGCAACAAAATGTCATGAATCTGTTCAACCTACTGATTCGTAATCTCCACCTTCCGGGAGATGAATTGCCCGGATACGTTGAGGAATATCGAAAGGAGGCCTCGGTTTTGCCAGATTGGATGGACGCTTCGAAAATCCGAAGAGCAGAGAGGTTTTTTATCGATAAAGGTCTGGCATGTTCGGTGGTTCTATATTATCGGTCGCTCCCAGAATGCTATTTAATTCCGTCCATTGCCGAGGTGCTGATGATTACGGGACGAATGGCTGGTCGCAATTGGCCCGAAACCTATGCTAGAAGAGTTGGAGAGACCACCCAATTCGTTTTGGATGTTTGCTCCCCTGGCGGGATTATAGGTGAAGGAACAGGAATTGAAACCCTCGTAAGGGTAAGGTTGATCCACGCTTCAATTCGACACTTTATCCACAAGCAACAGAATTGGCCGAATGGGCAAGTCGCAATATGTCAGATGGACTTGGTTTATACCTTGCTGACGTTTGGGTTTTCAATGGTCGATGGGCTCAAAACAATGGGCATAGAGGTGAATGACAAAGATGCAGAGGCATTTTTTCACCTTTGGAGTGTCGCAGGACACCTTTTAGGCATACCTAATGAATATTTACCGGAAACACCTTTAAAGGCTAAAGAATTACTTGATTTGATGAAATCACAGCTTGCCCGTAAGACCGAGGCAGGAATCGCCTGTACAACCGCGTTGACAGCATTTTCGAAGGATATTTTGGCAGGCCAATTCTTGGATGATTTTCCCGAGGCGATGGTGCGCCAACTTATCGGAGAATCCTATGGTGGGATGCTTGGGTTGCGGAACAACAACGGTTGTATGGCTAGGTTGCTTCCTAAAGTATTGATGCGCCTCTTGTCTTGGTCCGAGGCATTAGAGGATCGGATCCCCGCCACCAACGAATTGACGGATCCCCTAGGCGCCGCAATTCTTAAGGGAATGCGCAGTTATTTCCAGTCCTACAAAGGAAATGGAATTCGCCTTCATGAGGAGATTGAAAGCGCGTGGGCTTTGGGTTAATTCTCTTTCAGGAAATTCAGTCCGGATGGAAATGGAAGGTAACGCTTGTACACCATGCTTAGCTATGCTTGGCAAAATTGAGGGTATGGCCATAATTGTTGCGCAAATCACTGATAATTCCCGCAACGTTTTGGCTCTCTTTCCTTCGAACCCACCAAATGATTAACGACCCAATTAGTCCTGGCCTGTGAATTAACTTCGCATAAGCCAATGACTCTTTATCTCGATGTTTTATCAGTTCAGTTCGGCTGTTTTCAGATTCAAGGGCAAGGTTTTGGGCAAAATCCCAAGCTGCATCTCGTGCCATCGAAATTGAAAACTCTAAAATTGCATCCTCATTCGATAACAAATTCATGATGAATCGGAACCGAGGTGAAAAGCATTCTAGGTCTGATTTGACCTCATCTACAAGATCGAAAAGAAGTTTGTTGATCGCGAAAAAGTCAGCATGTAGTGTTTTGATTTTATCCGGTGAGCCGGATTCTGCAGCTGCAATCCCTAGGTCAAGGTTGATATGAGCGTTCATGCCCATTAAAAGGTGTTGCAAAATAAGTTGTTTTTTGCCGTTCTGAGCCATCCTGAATGCTGCATTCCATGAGGCGCTGGGCTTCTTCCCGTGTTTATATTGGTGATATGCTTCGAGGTAACGATTTGCAAAAATCACATCCAATTTTTCCATCCTCCAAGAGTCCTCGAATATGTTACCTGCCCGAATCGCATCACGGACCTTTTCAGTCACAACAACATAAAGTGCAGGGAAAAAGCCAATTGGGTCGTTGTTTGAAATTGCTTCTTCAATTATCTTGTTGAGGCGTTCAATTACCTCATCAACGGTGGCTGCAGGGTAGAATTGCATTAGAAACTTCCAAAATCTAGGTTAATTGACTTAATCTGAGTCGCTTTTTTAAGGCTCATCTGTCGAATTGATGTTATTTGCCAAAGTTTAAATCTTTCATGCCATTGAGCTACATAAAATTCATTGCCAATTAACTCCTGAAATAACCAAAAGCAAAGTGGCTCTGTATCAAAACGTGTGGATTATAAACTCATGATTTCTCCCAACCAATTATTAGCTGTAACAATTCATGCGTTTGCAAAAAACATAAGAACAATGGAAGCAAGGACACATGGTGTTTTTTCAACTTGATCACCTAGGACTGGTGGAATCGAATTGGTTTGGATGCTCGGATGTGGCAGGTGTGTTTTTGCCTCCCAATTCCTGGTTTTGTTGGTCCAAACGTTGCAACAGGAAAGCTACCACCGGAAGGGCCATTCCGGCCAAGGTCAAAAGAACCAAACCATACCCCAAAGTCGCCTTCATGCCCATCATTTGCGCAAAAGGATTGGCGTTGATTTCGTTTGACCTCAGGGAGAATTCTAACCATTTCCAAGCACCAATCAATCCGGCCAAAGCCCCGGGGGCCACGCATCCCACCATCGTCCAACCGCTCAATGGTCTTCCCAATTGGTCACGCCTTAGGATCAAAATCAGAACGAGGCTGATCAGATACAGGGCCCCGGTGATATATCCGTCTCCGGCGGTGCCATAAATCTTTCCGAAATAGGACGCTTCCATCCATGGCATGAAGGTGGTGGAAATCCCAATCAGGGCCAATGCGGCTACGGCCAATCTTTGTTTGTGGAGCGACTGCAAGAAGTCCATGTTGTGCAATGTTTGAGGTCTCATTGCAAAATAATCAAAGATTGGATACCCCAAATCTGTCAACGGATGAAATCGTACATCACAACCAGATTCAATCCGATGGTCCAATTCAAAGGTTTGGCGTTCGCATTGCTTGAAAGTCCCAAACGTCCGACTCCAGGTGACCAATAATCAAATCCGTGGACATCGGAACGGGATTGTAAGAAACTGAGTTCTCCTGAGGGTTCGAATTGCAACCTTCCCCGTTTGAAAAGCACGCCAGCCTGAACGTTCCAACCCCATTTGAATGTTTGATAATGGGCTTGGTCGGAATAATCTTGGTAATAGTCGGGAATGTCGATTTCCAAATCACGATTGGCTGCGCTGAACAGTCCATTGAGGCTCACAACGAAAGCACCCGTTTCTGCATTTCCGACTATGGCTTTGGGCCCTGCTGATAAAAACCCGCCCTTGGCTTTTTCTTGGATATTGGACATGGATGTGTAGGTCCTTCCCGGACAGAAGCCACCTTCGACCTGAAACGCAAAATGGTCCCTGATTACCACTCGGCTTTGAATACTCACGGTCGAGGAAAGGGCATCCCAAAGATTGACTCCGGCGGTCACATCCGTGAATTGAGCCATCCCTTGCATGTGAGCCAATAAAATGATTGCAAGTCCCAAGATGCGATGTTCCATTTTCATAGGGCTGCTGAGATTTGCAACAAAATTTTGGGGTGGTTAATGGAGCTTACAAAAAAGATGGTATCCATCGTGTGACTTTCAATCTCCAAATTTTGAATCTCGATGTCAAACTCACGGGTGTCGTTTCTTCCCAAAGTGGTCGTGTAGGTGAAAACAAGCGTGTCGCTTTGGTTTTGCTGTCCAAGGATGAATGTGGACCGTCTGTGGTTTTTGGCAAGGGGAAGTATCAAATCATAGTCAGGGTCCAAGCGACTATTGAAGTCCAATTTGCTTTCCAACATTTGGTCGATGATTGAAATGGGGGTATCCTCCTCCAAATGGTGGAGTGAAACCAAACCCGCTTCCGTAGGGGTAAGGAATCGGCTTCCGTCAGCAGACCTGAAATGGATGGCCACCACTGGGTAATTGTCTTCTTCGCCTTGCCAAGGAGCCGAACAACCTTGAACAATCCATGTAAGAATCATTATCCACCCCCAAATATTTCTACCCAAGTTGAAAGAAAGCAAGGGCTGGTAGGATTTTGTTGTTGTCATGAAGGGAATGGATTTGGAACTGGAATCTCTTGAATTTACAAAATTAGAAATCCTGCCTTGGGGATTTGATGATTGAGAACTCAAGTCTTGGCTGATTGGCATTGCCTTTCAATCTTGGCTCATTTCCTTCCGAAGTCTGCCGGAATCTCTCCCCACCTGTCTGTTTGCCATTTGAGGATGGGGTTTTGCCAAGTGTTGGCGCGAAGCCATTTTTCACCGCGTTGAATCAAGTCGTGAAGTTTTTCGGTTTTGCTGTTGAGTGGTAGCTTGGTCGAACATTTTCTTTTCTTGATCCATCCCATCGCCAAAACCGAATCGCTGTAAATCGTCAAATCGGGCTGTGTTTTGGAAAAAAGCGCCAAAGCATGCACCAAGGCCAAAAATTCCCCAATATTGTTGGTGCCCAATGGGAAAACTGGGGAGCGAAACAATTCGGTTTCAGGACTCATGGTGTAGACGCCGCGGTATTCCATTTTTCCGGGATTCCCTGAGCAGGCGGCATCCACTGCTACCGAGTTGGTCACGATTTCAGACAACAATTCCGGGCTGAGTCTATCCACCACATTACCTGACAGGGATGCTTTGGGTACGGCGGTTCGGGGTGCTTGAGGCTTATAATAATGACTCCAGTCGTAGCGGAAAGCGGTTTCAGCCTCTGCCAAGGTGTCAAACGATTTGAATTTCGCATCAGCATGCCCCTTGATCTGGCTTTGCGCTGAGGCCCAGTCGGCATAGATACCTGGCTTTCGGCCAATCCAGACCACGTAGTATTTGGGAGACTTCGCCAAAATCAACGTTCGCGGTAGATGACTTCCAAGACCGTTTGGCCGACGGCTTTGAGGGTGTTTCGATCGATTTGGTCCAGGTTGTCGGTGGTGGTGTGCCAATGTGGGAAAAACTCACCGCTCGCGACATTTCGATCAATGACTTCCACCATGGGGAGGCTGGCACCCTGCATGATGAAGTAATGGTCGTCGATGGAAGCAAACCCCTTGGCATTGAGCGGGAAATAGGATCCAAATCCCAAATTGTGGGCCAAATTCCAGACCTTATCCGTCTCCGCCGGCGCATTCAAACTGCTGTAATCATCTTTGGTGAAACGCGCGTCTTTGGCTCCAACCATGTCAAGGTTGATTCCAAAACTGGCTCTGTAGGGTGTCACGTGCGGATTCTTGACCCAATATTGGGAGCCGATGCACCAAGACACTTCGTCGTTATAATTTCCACTGTCTTCGACATCCCAAAGGATGAGATCAACGCCCACGCTGGGTGCTTTCATGGAGAATTGACGGGCAATTTCAAGAATCACCGCCACCCCACTTCCGCCATCATTGGCTCCAGGCACAGGTGCGTTAGGATTTTGGGCGTCCTTGTCTGCCAAGGGCCTGGTGTCCCAATGCGCCGTAATCATCAATCTTCCTGTCGTTTTCTCCGGAAGATAGGATGCAATGACATTTTTCACCGGAATGTTTTTTCCGGACGGAGTGATGAAATTGCCACTTTGAATCTGCGTTTTTGCGCCGTATGAATTGAATTTTGACACCATCCATTCGGCACATGCTGCATGCCCTTTGGATCCTGGAATCCTGGGGCCGAAAGAAAGTTGCCGCTCCACAAATGAAAACATGCTGTCCGCATCCATGGTTGGCGCCACCGCTTTGAAAGGTTGCGATTCCTGAGGATTGTTGACCGAATTTGAGCTTCCGGGATTGTCGCTTGTACAGCCTGAAAGCATTCCCACGATTAACCATGCCGTCGCGGCTTTCCACAAATTAATCTTCCACATACCATTCCGTGCCTTCCGGCCCGTCTTTGAGTTTGACTTGAATGCTGGTGAGTCCATCACGGATTTGATCGGCCCAAGCAAAATTTTTGTCTTTTCGAGCTTGTGCCCGCCATTGAATGATGAGGCCCATGATGGCATTCGGGAGGTCACCCGACCCTTGGGTAAGGTCATCCTTCAAACCCAAAACGTCGAAAACAAACTGATGCATCAAAGTTTGGAGAGCTTCCAGATTTGTTTGGTCCAAAAACTCCTTACCGTCTTTTACCGAATTCACGAGTCGTACGGCATCGAACAATTGCGCCATGAGCACCGGGGTGTTGAAATCATCGTTCATGGCAGACATGCAACGCGACTTCAATCCCGCAATGTCCACCGTGCAACGGTCCGACACGGGGAGTTTATCCAAGGTTTTCAATGCCTCCAGCATCCTCTTGAATCCCTTTTCGGCAGCTGTAAGGGCCTCGTTGGAAAAGTCCAAGGTACTGCTATAATGCGTTTGAAGCATGAAAAACCTAACGGTCATGGGGCTGTACCCTTTGTCCAGTAGGGGATGTTGATCACCTAGTTTGGCCTGAGAGGGCGTGGCGGATTCGCTTTCCGGAAGACAAACCCTTCCTGTGAAAAGTTCGACTGGGTTGAAGGAGTTGCCCAAGCTTTTGCTCATTTTGGTGCCGTTCACGGTGAGCATGTTGGTGTGTAGCCAATACCTGACCGGAGGAGTACCGCAACAGCCAACGTTTTGGGCGATTTCGTTGGTATGATGGGTGGGTATGAGGTCCATACCCCCGCCGTGGATGTCGAATTCGTCACCCAAATACTTGCGGCTCATGGCAGAACATTCGATGTGCCATCCGGGAAAACCAATGCCCCATGGAGAGTTCCAACGCATGAGGTGCTCATCCTTGGCACGCTTCCAAAGGGCAAAATCCAGTCGGCCTCTTTTCTCGCCTTGTCCGTCCAAATCCCGGGTGTTTTCGAGCTGATCTTCCAAACTGCGACCGGAAAGTGCTCCATATGGGTGGTCTTTGGCAAATTTCTCCACGTCGAAGTACACCGAACCGTTTGACTCATAGGCATAGCCACGGTCTAGGATGGTTTGGGTCATCTCGATTTGTTCGAGGAGGTGACCAGTAGCCGTGGGCTCCACACTAGGCGGGAGGGTGTTGAACAAGGCCATGATCTCATGGAAACCGAATGTGTAGCGCTGCACGATTTCCATGGGTTCCAGTCGTTCCAAGCGGGCTTTTCGCGCAATCTTGTCCTCGCCTTCGTCCACATCGTCCACCAAGTGTCCTACATCTGTGATGTTGCGGACATATCGGACTTTGTATCCCAAAAATTTGAGGTACCTGAAAATGATGTCGAAGGAAATGAAGGTCCTGCAATTGCCCAAATGAACGTCGCTGTACACCGTGGGCCCACACACATACATACCCACAAAGGGTGGATTCAGGGGTTGGAATTTCTCCTTTTTCCGTGTGAGGGTATTGTACACATGAAGCTGATCCATGAGGGGGATTGGGTTAGATGGACAAGATTTTGAATTCCACTCGCCTGTTCATGCGCTGGCCCTCGGCAGTGGTGTTGGAATATCGTGGTTGGGCACTTCCGTATCCTTTGAATTTCACCCGTGTGGGCTCGATGCCGGCTTTGATTAAATAATCGTACACCGATTTGGCTCTCTCCGTACTCAATTGAATGCAATATTGCTCCGTACAGCCATTGTTGGTGTGTCCACCGATTTCTACCTGTGCGGTTGGGTGCTCTCTGAAAAATGCTGCGATACGGTCCAATTCAGGTTTGGAATCGCTGGAGAGTTTGGAACTCGAGGGCATGAAGAAGATATTGTTCAAGACCATTGATTCCCCAACTTTGATGGGCACCAACGCCAAGTCTTGGGTCACCTCCTTGTATTCGGCGATTTGGCTCAGATCAAGGTTTTGGCCCTCGGATAGATACCCTTCCGAAATGGCTAAGAATCCGTATCGCTTTCCGGCCGGTAACACAATCGTGAATTCCCCGTTTTTGGCATTGCTCACAGCCACTCCGACTTCCTTTCCATCAGGGAGGGTCTCGATGGTGATTTTGGCCCTCAGGGGCTTGCCTGTTTTCTGGTCCTTCACAAAACCCCTTACCAATACCACTGGGTCGGGGCGCATTTCCTTGGGAAGCTTGATGCGGTAAATGTCGGTTTTGCCCAAAGACCGGCTTTCCGAGGAAAAATAGGCATACTCACCCGAGGCTGGGACGGAGTAATATGCATCCCATGCAGCCGAATTGATTTGGCTTCCCAGATTGCAGGGTTGCGACCATTTGGTCCAGGAATCATCCAACCGGCGAGTCATGTACATGTCTTTACCGCCATAGCCGCTGAATCCATCCGAACTGAAATACAAGGTTTTGCCGTCAGCTGCCAGGAATGGAGACATCTCCGTGGCGGCAGAATTCACCGTTGGACCCAAGGAAACAGGTTCCGACCAAGTCCCATCCGGTTTTGCAAAACTCACATAGAGGTCCTTGCTTCCCTGGGCATCGCTCCGTTCCACGGTCATCACAATGGTTTTACCATCCGCACCCATGTGGTATTCGGAAAACTTATTGAGGTTGTAGTAGTTTTTGATGACCAGTTTTTTGGGAAATGACCAGGAGTCATGGTGACGTTCCGCCAATGACAGTCCGGAGGTCATGGAGCCATCGGGTTCGTACACGTTGCCAAGCAAGGCTGTGTTGCCGTCCGGTGAAATGGCAGTCAAAA
>Ga0068872_10000889_pt1 | contig 24457 bp, 16 predicted proteins | sample NOAtaG_7_FD_66441 | JGI IMG/M metagenome (GOLD analysis project Ga0068872, IMG submission 66441) | Freshwater lake microbial communities from Lake Erie, under a cyanobacterial bloom - NOAA_Erie_Diel1S_2200h metaG | ecosystem: Environmental > Aquatic > Freshwater > Lake | place: USA: Ohio, Lake...
CGTTCTGAGAAGCAGGAGATAGATCCAATGGCATTCAGGATTCCGGCTATTCCGGATTCCTGGATGACCGGGTTCTTAGACGTGTACGATCTGCATGCAGCGCTTCTTCACATTCTCGATCACTACAAAATCGGGAAAGTGAAGTTGAGGAAGAGGATGGGGTACAGTAAGCAGCTCGTTGATGACGCGTTGAGCGGAACCAATAGATCGGCCACGTTATTAGTTTTCATTCAGGTATGCAAAGAAATCAACCATCCGGTTATATTTGCAGTGTATGGTCGTCAACCAATTAGAAAAGTATTGCCATGGCAAAAAAGTCACGCCAGAAAAAAGTTGAGGATATCTCACTCAAGATAAAGGGAAACGGATACGTGCTCTGTTACACCCTTTATGAAAAACAGAGCGGATCCGGATACAATGGGTATTCGTATGTAGGTCAGAAAGAGCGTGTGTATGGTGAAGACGATGTCATGGAGGCCGTAAAGGACATGCAGAAACTCAGAGATGAGCTGTATTCGGATGAGGTCGATGATATGCTTAAATCCGAAGACGAGGATTAGTATATGCGGGGTGGAGCAGTTGGTAGCTCGGAAGACTCATAATCTTCAGGTCGTGGGTTCGAGTCCCATCCCCGCACAAAGCCACGCAGAGATAGTTGCAAAGGCTAATTCAGAAAGCCCCGGATCAACGCCGGGGCTTTTCCATATATTTGCTCAAAACCAAGTCGTTATGAAACCCAGTTACTTCATCGCGGAGATCCGCACATCAAGAACCAAGTCCGGGATCCAGTACAGACTCAATGTCAGAGCCCGGAGGGGTGGTGAAAAATCGATTACAGACGGCGAGACCAGGAAGAGCAAGTCCGCTCTGATCAACATGGTCAAGCGCTGGCAGAAGCTCGGTGTAATCGATATCGAGATCCGAGACCTCACCGAAACCGTATCGAAGGTTAAGAGCCCGAGAAAAAGTAAAAAGAAGGCAGTACGAGTCATGGCTAGATCGTAACTGGAACCGAAGTAGTAACCCAAGGGTTTTCTACAAAGAAGCATAGCTGGATCTAGTCCGGCTTTGTTTTTTCATCATCAATAGCCTCTGTCCACAACCAGATACCGGCGACGAGTAACCCGGTCCCTATTATTGACCCCGTCAGTACAGGGATCGGGTTCTTGTCAATGGGTTTTATCATCACGGATCCAGCTATAACAGCAGCGCCAGAGATCGTCATGATTTTACCAGATCTCTTATTGATCCCGACTTGCTCGAAATACGGAGCCGTCATATTGTTCTGCTCCAGAAGCATGATCTTTCTTTCCAGGGCCTTGATCTCAAGCCGGTCCCAATCCAAACCGTTTGAGAAGGCCTGAGTAGCGGCATCGAACCTGATCAGCGCGCTGTCGCAATACATCAAGGCCTGTTCCAAGCTATCCACGTCTTCTGAGCAGTGATCGAGCTCCATCATTCTGATCAAAACCAGGTCGAACTGGTCCTGAGTCATGATGACAACGGTATCACCTTGGATAACGCCTTCCCTTGGATAGGTCTTCTGTGAAAAACCTGAATTTGCCAGCAGTATCGCGGCCAAGAACATCGTTAATCCGGACTTCATGACTTCTATCATTATTTGTTTTTGATCCTCTCTTCTTTCTGTACAGATCCGCGTACTTCTTCGCGAGCTCGGTATTCTCCTCAGCAAGCCTAACGCTTTCCGCTTTCAGTCTAGCGAACTCCTTGATATTGGCGTTGGAGTCCGCAAGCCAGACCTGGTACATGGCGGCGGTTTTCGAGCGCTCGATGAGCAGCTCTTTCTTCAGGCCTGATACAAGGCGTGATCTCTCAACCAGTTTTTTCCAGGTTCCGATCCCAATCATTACGATCAGGATGACCAGTGCTATGGATATGATTTTCTTCTTCAGTGCCATCTCGATATCGAATTAAGTGATCTCGTCATTCTACGCATCCTGGATACGCCACCACCATCATTGCTCTCCAGGTCGCTGGATGTTACATTGGCCTCCACGGTTCCGGTGTAGACATCGCTTATGGTGTGATCGTAAAAGCCGGCGTGACCAATTCTACCCATTCTGGGATAAAATATCGTGATCACGTCTCCGGGTTCAGGAACCCCACTCCATTTCCCGTTTTTGTATATCAGGTTCTTTCGGTTCTCAGCGGTCGGACTCCATGCGTTAACACCGTGCCTTACACCGCATGAGTCCAGGCAATGCGCAACGAATGCACTGCAGTACTTGTTGCCCTCGGGTAAACCGACCGAAGCCAGAAATTTTGATACCTCCGGACCGCAGTTATTGCACCCGATCTCACGAACCCCAATATATGAAGTATAGATCCGTTGGATACATGCGGATCTGGTTTCGATAGGAGCCGGAATCGGATCCGGAATCCTTATCGGGATCGGTTCTGAGTTCTTGGTCGATCTTGGACTCGGTGTCCATGTCAGGGCATCGGAACCTCCACTGATGCCAACGACAGCAGTATCACAGCTGGAAGCAACACCAAGACAAATAAGAACGAGAAGAATATGAGGAATTTTTGCCATGGCAACAAAGATGCAAAGGTTTCTTGAGCCGGGTGCACTTTCTGACCGGTTAACCTATCGGTGTAGCCGTAAAACCATCTCCAAAGCCCTCTGGCCATGAAGTATATTCCGGCTCTGGCGAACCCGAAAAACATCATGGTTATGGCCACGCTTTGAATCGCGGCCTGAAACACGGTTGGGTCATAGCTGTATACGCCGGAGTACAGCCATGATATCAGACTTCCACTGAACTTGAAAAGAAGGAAGCCGGCTACTGGAGCCCAAAGCACATCGAGTAGCTCGATTCTTTTCTTGACGGTTTTAACTGTTGGATTCATGGTTTAAGAATATTCTGGTGAATGTCAAAAGACCTGGAGCCGAAACCATGGACTTAACCGACTTGATCGCGCCGATCTTGTCGGCGTTGTATTCGATTTCAAAGGTGTCGGAATTCAACTTCTCCGTTATCCTAGCGACCTCTAGTTTTGTCGAACCCAAGACGTCGGGATCTCTCTTCTCGATTAGTCTGGCACTGATGCCTGATAGCTCTGGTTCGTACTTCTTTTTCGCGGCATCAACGGCTTTATTGATTCGGTCCGAAACCACGGAGATCTCGACAATGGTGTCGATTGAGAGCTCGCTCATCATGGATCTCTCCATGGCGACGATATATGCCAAAACCTGTACGGCTTCGGCCACGGTGATTTGTTTGGTCATGCCACAAATGTATTAAACCCAAGCCGATCCGTTGTAGTACCTCATGGCTTTCGTGGTCTTGTTGAATACCAGAAGGCCTTCATCCGAAGCCGAAACCGGTATCGCCGAGATCTCGGCCGTGGTGAGCCTGGGTAACATCAAGCCCTTGGTGCTGGACTCCAATTCCAGAATCGAATTCGCCGAGGCCGTGACCTTGGGCCCGATATGAACTCTTCCGTTGACAGCCCATAGCGCGATGGTGTCCGCGGCATTTACGTCATCACTGACATCGATTCGGATCCCGACGTGATCGTTTCCGGATCCAAGGCTTGCGGTATTGGACTCGATGTTGATCACGTAATGATTACCGTTGATGTAATTGGATGTCCTCATCAAGCGCATGACGGACTCAATGGTGTCGTCAAAAAGATCTACTTCAAACGGTGTTCTGGTGGGAGTTAACCCCATGTGTATTCCGTTTGAGTCAATGATAACCGATCTTCCGGACTCGTATTTACCGGGGTCAGATGTGGTCATGGATTGACCACCGGAATCCACATAGATCAGTCCGCTTGATATCGACGATATCGGGATATCGAAATAGGTCATGGGGGCAGATGATGTGCCCCTGTAGATCCGAATGGATTTTACACCAAGCGGAATCGAATTAAACCCTATCGATACCGATGAATGGAATGAATCAACGGTAACATCGGCCTCAGTAGTGACCTTGCTCATGTCACCGTTGTAGTCAATGGTTCTGAACCTGTAGTAGTACTTTGTTGAAGCCAAAAGAGATCCCGATGTCGGATCCGATGTCAGTGATATCGATAACGGGTTAGAGATCCCGATATAAACTCCATCCACCGACGCCACATGAAGTCCGTTTGCGGGTTGATCTATATCAACGCCCAATCCAAGGCCGGATCCAGAGGCCCTGAGATATGGATTCACAACCCAACCGGTACCGTTATGGCGAATGGTGTCCAGTGCTAATCCAGATGGCAAGGCACCCGGTGAAACCGATGTGTTTATCCATCGATCTGTAGCGACGTCATAACGCAAGAATTGACCATCGCTGAGCCCGGTTATATTGAGTTTGTTCACGTAACTCAGAACTCGGCCACGCTGGTCAAATGTGGCGTTGATGAACGAATTCGAACCCATGGAACCCGGAGACAAAATGGTCTCCATCATGCGCCCGGTTATGAGTCCGTTCGCGATGTGTCTGGACTGAATGAAGTCGTCAACGAACTTGGATGCGTCCAAGTATTCGAACACACGAAGGTCTGTGATCGATGCCACCGATACCGCACCTGTTCTCACGTAACCAAGCCTCAAGCCGGCTTCAGGTGGAGCCGGATCCGAAATCGCGACCGGGGTCACGACGTAGAACCCGTTCTTGCTGACATCGACATAGTTATCGCTGTTCGCGGTGAGGTTCACCGATGTGCTCGGCATTCTGACTGCTCTGTTCTCAACGATGTACGTGGAGAACGTCGATACCGGATTCCTGACCGTGGCCGAAAGACCGGTGCCGGCAATGATCTCGCCTCCGCTGTCGCCAACAATGCCACCGGTACTAGGTATCAACTCGGACCCAATGGACTCCAGCGTGAAGCCACCTTGATCGCAGCAGTCCTGCAGTTGGCCAAGTACGTGCATGATGTTGGACAGGAACTCGTAACCCTGATTTCCGGCCTCCAGGTTGGCGTTGTTGCCCGGAGCTATGAACCCGCTGTTGTTCCATAGATTGGCGAGCTCTTCGCTGATGAGCCACTGATCAAAAGCCGATGGTTCAAACTGATCTGGGATACTATTCTGGATATCCTGACACAGGCCCTCGATGTATTCGGTCCACTGAGTTATGCTCTGGTTGTCACCAACGAATATCTGATCCGCTGTCGGGGTTCCGGATCCGGGTTGATTTCCGGACGCGCATAACTGCGCCATGATGTTGTATAACAGCTGATTCAGACCCATGCTCTGTCCGGAAGCAAAGCATGCGGGGTAGCTACCGGTGTACACTAGGTTTGAAGTCGATACGGGTTCTGCGCAGCCTGACATCTTATTGTGGGATTACGATTACTTTGCCCGGCAATTTACTCACGATATCCGAGATGTCCGAGGTGGTTTTGATTTCATAACGATCAGCGGGAGAAATTCCGCTTTCGTCTTTCATGTTGAGCCAGTACATGATCTCGATCACCGTGGTGGTTCCGGGTTCAAAAACAGGAGCTGGCTCGGTCTCGTGTTCATCGGGATTGTACAGGTACCTTTCAGCCTTGATATCGCGCCACCTCTTCGTGTTCGGTTTCATGTGCCTGACCTTAGCGATGTAGTACTGACCTTCCTCAAGAGCGTCTCCTGGTCCGCAAAACACGGCTGTGGTGCCATCTCCGGCAAGCCATGGGTTCTGTTGTATTTCCTGGATATCGTGTATCATGTTGTCGTAACCGTGCATCCGTTCGCATTCAAGAAAGTCCGATCCGATACGCCGGCCGCGCTTGGAGCCTGGCATCCGCTGAGGTTAAGTATTATGGCCCTGTTAACCGATGTCCAGCTCGCTCTGGTCTGAGCCAGTACGTCATCGACTTCTGCGGTCGTGAAATTGGCGTTGGCGTCAAGTCTGAGCTGCGTGACCGATGTCGGAACCGACGTCGGATTCCATGCCGTGAAGACGCCGGACTTACTCAATTGGAATTCTATTCTCACCGGAGAAACCCATCCCGGAGAAACCGGAACATTAGTGAATCCGCATCCGAAAGCAATGAACTGAGTGCATGCCGACATGTTCCAGGTCGGCCATGTCGTTATGTTGGTGTTGGCGATGTTTATTACCGATGGCGCGCAACCGTTCCAGCTCGATGGTATCGATGAGATCTGTGTGCACCCGTTTATGTTGAATGTGGTAACCGTTGATATAGCCCACGATGGGAGCGAAGTAATCGCGGTATTTCCGCTGATATTAAACAGGGTTATGGCATTACAGGCCCAATCATTCGGTATCGATGTGAACGCGCATGCACTCATATCGAAATCGGTGACGTTCTGCAGACCCCATCCGGACGGAAGCGAGGTCAGTCCGGAATTCGAATACATGTAGAACCTAACCAGCGCTGCGGGAGTAGATCTTAGGTTCAATACCGATGGCGGGGATACGAATCCAGGCGAGCCACTGATTTCAAAAAACGTGCAGCTAGGCGCGTTGAAATCGAATAACGTGGTCATGTTCGATGTTCCGAACCTGAAGGTCAATATCTGGCTGACATCAAAGGACGACACCGAGTTCACTTGCATGCTGAACGCCGAAAGCAATCTGACTTTGGTATCGTTTGGTATGTAGGCCCGAAAGTTTTTGGCCCCGCCTAATGAGTACGTCCTGGTTATGGAAGACGCTGCCGCAGATCTCTGATTGGTTTGTATCAAACCATCACCGAAATCAATTATAGACCATCTTGTCAACGAGGTCTGGAGACCAAGACTAAATGATCCGGTCCTGGAGTGATTGATCTGTATTCTTTGATAGTCATAACTCATGGCCCCGGATCCAATCGAGCTGGATTGGGATCCGATCTCCATACTTACTCTGAACACCATAGACCTGGATAAATTCGACTCCAGGTCCCACACGTCCATTATCCAGTCCGTCATCAGGAACGTGATCGACATACCGCTTGATACAACCGGGTTCGTGCAGTTCGCGATGATGTTGTTCCAGTTAGCTCCAGAGCTGGATTGAGGACTTGTGACACCGAATGTGTCACCGACCTTATACACTCCCCACCCAAGGGTTACAGAATTCGTGTTGTCGTACAACTCAAACCTTACATTGGTTCCGGTTGGGTATCTATTGAAGTTCGACACCGTTATAACATGTGATCCGGTGCTACCGTTGTAATAGTTACCGGTTATGTTTACCGATGGGGTCTGCGCCATGTTTCCTGTGACGTCAGGAAGGACTTCCACCGCGTTCACGACTTCTCCTACCTCTTGTATCACGGGTTCCGGTACCGTTATCGGATTAGACACGGCCTCAACGGACTCCGCGCCAAGCAAAACCGTGGTCCCAACGGTTATGGATAAATCGGGCTCGATGACATCGATTTCATTGCTATCGGTATTGACTACGGCAAACCCAGAAACCGATAGCGAGGGCTCGTTTACATTAACGATTTCAGGAGTCAACAAAACCGACTCAGGATCCCCCATTATGAGGGCGTAATCACCTGACAAAACCAACTCCGCATCGAGCTCGATTTCAGCGGACTGACTTCCATTGATCTCGATCTCGTAGATGTCACCTATGACTTCTTCGGCGTCCAGAAACACAGTAGCCCCGGTTCCGATAACGGGATCCGGGGTAACGAAATGTCCATGCTCTATCACCGGTATCAGGGTTATTCCTAACCCACCTGGAGCCTGGGGTTCGTCACCCAGAAAGCTGATGCACTCGCTTTCCGGGTTGACGAATTCACCTTGGCAGGATTCCGGGTCTGGAGTGGACTTGATGCACTCTGGACCGGGATCAGTCATTACACTCCCTGGAAGTAGAACAGACCGTTGGCGTTGATCTGGATCAGGAAGTTGGCGTCGGTCGCGGACTTATCCGTACCGAAATCAATGATCTGGATGATCGGAGACGTACCAGGGGTTCCAGTGTCCTTGTAGATCGCGGCGTAACGCGCGGTTAGAGTACCTCCTGATACCGCAAACGTGATGTCTGCGCAGTCAAAGATGGTGCGGTTCAGGCCAGTATTGGCCGTAACGGTTTTGCTGGCAAGCGTGGCGCCACCAGCGGTGTAACCGGATCCACCACCAGAAACCGAGGCCTGGTTCGCGGACACCGACGAAATGAACTCCTGAGTGGCCTGATCCGTGGTGTGGGAGTTGGTCAGGAGCATGAGCTTGATGGTGTCGTTTTCGAGATCGATCTCGCCCTTCATGAGCTCACGGGTAAACTTTGCAAATACTGGCATTGGTCCTGTTTTTAAGTTGACACTAATACTCCGGGCTCGGCGACACTGGCGTATTCACCACCCACGATCTGGAACGCGGTTTCCTGCGGAGCCTGTACAAATATTCCGGGTTCCGGTATCTGCACGGATTCCGATGCCAAAGATACCACAACCGAGCTCGGTATGTATGGGTTGGGCTCCACAATACTCAAGGCGTCGCCGATACTGACGACGACATCACTGAATACCTGGACATCGTCGTAATCCACACTGACCTGTTCAGGAGCCAGGATGATGACGACGTTCTCGCACAAACAGCAGTCCCCGCAATCCACGATATTGTTTACGAAATCCCTGGCTTGAGGCGCCGTAAGATTGGTCTGGGTTCGCATGACGTCAAGCATGACGCCAAGGGACGCCATCTGAATAAATGCGAATTCAGGACAACCCATATCGTATGCGACCTTATTCGAGAACTCAAGACCGTCTCCGGCATAGAGTTCTGCAACGCTATTGATCACACCCGGTCTGATCTCAGCAACATCCATTACATACGAGTTTGTTGAATGCGATAAAATGCTGTTTCACGTTGTCGTAACGCCCTTTACAGCTATCGATATCTATGATGTCGAGCAGTATGCGCATCGTCATCAAGGACTTCAGACATTTGTCTCCACACCAGTCCACGTCACATGGGTCCCGATGAATTTTTCCACTGAGTTTGGCCGCGAGTTTTTCGTATGCCGGACGCGCGGTGAGTCTGGTCGTAACAAATCTCCCGATGTCGTAATACCTGGTCTCCTTGAGATCGCCAGTGTACTCGATCCAAACCGAAGCATTGGTTCCGGGTTCAACACTCATGCTATCGGCTACTCGCCTCCACAGCTTTCCATTGTGCCATACCACGACCGTTGCTGTTGATACGTTGTACAGAACGCCGGTCTGCCAGGTGGGTACATGCCAGAGCTCCACGGTCCATACGCCATCGGTGTCGCCATCCTGCACCAGATACCCGAATTCCTGATTCGCGGAAACCGGAGCCGGTACAGGGTTCTGAGCCCCGGTAAAACTACTGAGCTCAAAAATGGATCCACCCGGAGTCGTGAACACGACGCGATTCCAGTACGGGAAATTGCCGTGACCGTTCTCGTTATTGGTGAAGATGTTGCTGTGATCCACAGCCGTGATCTGGGATCCGGATGGGTTCATGGTGACATCGACCGAATTCCCAACCGTAACCAAACTGGTTTGATACAGAATCGTGTTCTGAACCAGGCACGACAACGAAACCTCGATGGTGGCGTTGTATGGACTGTTCTCGTCATCGGCGATGTCGTCGATATCGATAAGCATCCAATCAGACCCTTCCACCGGAACGGTTCCGCTAGGAATGCTGGTATCCGCAAACCAAACCTGTCCAGTTGGCTCGTGGTAAACCACGTCTCCGGGTTCATAATTCTGAGACTGGTTCCAGGTCGGTATCGTAACCAAGGTGACGATATAGTCACCGTTCACCGTAACGAACTCTTGCGGGACCTGAAGGCTGGTCTGGATCTCATCGCTCGGAGCCGGAATGATGGTATCGGCACCGGACACGTATTGGGTCCCGATCACGCAGACATGACCGTCGACAGGTCTCATGATTTTGAACATGGTCAACGCGGAGAAATCACTCTGCAGATGGCCGTTCTGAGTGCTTGTATCGTAGTTGCTTTCATCATTGAGTGTGATGATGCAGCTCTGTATTTGTGCCGACAAGGACGCGTGAAAATCCATGGTTCGAAATTAGTGATTATTTCCTTCTGATGTCTTCAAATGTTCTGGATCTTGATCGGGATCTCGATCGAGTTCTGGTACTCGAATCCCGACCACGGCCAGATGATCCAGATGGTGCCGGTGTGGTTTTCTCGGATTCATTTATCATGAACGCCGGGCGCTTGTCTCCGGTGCGGAACGAGTCCTCGAATACGAACTTGGAGTATCCAGCAATAGCCGTAGTCATCTGTTGCCAGCTCGGATCCTTTTCTTCCATGACCGCCACCATTTTCTCATGGTGTTTTCGGAACTGTTGAGCCGGAACACCCAGGATATCAAGTCCAACCGTAACGGCCTTGACGTAATCCTCTGGTTTCAGGTCTTTCTTGTTCGCGACCCTGGCGATCTCAGTGGTGGCGTCTTTGTAGCTAGTGATGGCGGTATCGAATACCGATGCCGTTCTCGCGTATGGCTTCTCCTCTATGCTGTCTCTGAGGTTCTGAATGATTTGTCCGGCGACGAAAAACGTATTCACGTTACCGATGGTCCCGGCCCAGAGTATGTCATCGGCGTCGTCGTCATCAAACGGATTCAGAATTCCTGGTAAACCAAGAGATATCCACTGGAACGCCATTGGAAGCACGCTGTGGTAATAGAAGAACTTGGTCATAGCCGATACTAGCTTGCCCTTGCTCTTGTACTTCACCATGTTTTTATCGCCGGCAAGAGCTCTGATGCCGCGACTGGTTTCCCGGAGATAGATCATTTCCTTCCGGAGCTGCTGAAGCGGTGCCGATATGAACATCCTGAGCCATGCCGTGTTCTTGCTGTTCTGAACCATGTCGCGATCCTCGGCGTCCTTACTCTGCTGGGTCTTCTTGATCGCGAGCTCGATGTGCTGAAGCGCTTTTTCCGTGGCTTCATCTTTACTCATTCCGGATCTCATAAGCCTGTTACGCTCTGCTATCATGACCGGAACAAAACCACCATAAACCGCGACCATGTCACCGTATTTAATCGGGGCCCCAAGGAAGTCTTCAACACGTTTTCTGTTTTTCTGAAAACGGGTAGCGAACATCGGTCTCTCGTACATCGAGTTCTTGTACGCGAGTTCATTCATTATGCTTTCTTCGTATCGCTCACGAATGAGGTCGCTGTTGTCGTTGATGTAGTTCCGGACCTCATACCAATCCTTGGTGATCGGAACCACATTCATCATCCAATCCTGCATACCCTTCAGAAAGTCATCTTCACTTATCGACGGTATCGCGGATAGTATACTCGATGCCTGTTTGAAAAACAGAACCGGAGACGCCAGAAGTCTGGCCTTGGCGAAGTTGGCAGCGATGGTGTTCATAAATCTCAACATCTCGACCTTGCCTATACCTCTGGATTTCACGATCTGCACGGTCTCCTTGATGTAGTCGTATGCGACCTCGCCTAATGGGGATATCCCGGTTATGGCATCTTTTACGGAGGCATTACCAAGAATGGAATCGATTTTCTTCATGCCTTCGGCGTAGGCTATGAAGTGTTCCATCTCCTGGGTGTAGGTGTTGGCAGCGGTCAGGACATCCCATTGCGCGATTCCGGATCCGGTATCCCATGTTCTTTGCTTGAGCTGAGAAGGGGATCCGCTGTGATTTACGTAGTATCCAGGATTCAGGAACTGACTGGCATCGCCGAACTTGTCAAAACTCTGGCGATACAGCTTTCCGCTATAGTTCTCCTCGCGCGGAAGCGAGGTATTGAACACGCGCTTGTAGACCTCATTGATGTCGTCATAGAACTCGGCATAGAACTCATCGGTGAGCCAGTCCGAAAAGTTCATGAGCTGCTCATCCATGACCAGCGTAATGAATCTACGGACCTCGCTGGCGTAATCCACTCTTGAGTTATCGAAGACCTCCGATAGCTGTCGCATGCTGTCGGAAAGGTTTAGAGGAACCGACCCAAGTGCAGACGAAACCCTCACCGTGTTGACGTCGGAGAGCATCTTCTGCAGCATCTTCTTCTTGTCCTCAACCGCCTTCATCCTGCGATTCACTATGGTTCTCTGAGCAGCCGGAGAATTCACGTTTTGGCTCTCGATCTCGATCAGTCGGTTGGTATGCGTGATGGATCTGTCGATCTCGGCTTTTACGGCGTCGACGAGCTCTTGCATCCTGTATCCGGTGAACTTCATCGGGCCTTTTCCGAGATCGATTTCGATATCGGTATCGACGTTGAGTTGGGTTCCGTTCTGGATCGCGGACTCGATGTCGGCAAGTATGCTGTCGTAAAGACCGTTGATCATTCTGGCACCGAACTGACGGTTGAATATCGCCATGGTCTTCTCGTTCTTCATGGCGTTATACCAGTACGCCATCTCGGTCTGCGTAAGCGATACCGTGGCGCCGACGTTGTCCAGTATTCCGGTCAGGTTGATTCTGTTATGAGCGAGTGGTCTCAGGTAGGCCTCGTAGTTCTCACCGAAGAACAACTTCATGCCTTCGACCAATTTGGTGCCGCGAACCCTGAGATTCTTCTTGCTGTTTCTGCGCATCGCAAACATGGCTTTGCCGATGTGCTTATCCAGAGCTTCTTTACCGTATACCGATATCGCGGACAGCATGGAGTCCAAGTCCTCGTTTACCAACAACCCCTTGGCAAGCGATTTACGAACCCTCCCCATGACCGAATCCATCCTTCTCTTGGCTTTGTCGATTCTGGCCTGATTCAGCTTTCCAGCAGGACTTACGTCTTCGAGGATCTCTCGAACCGCAGTGGTCAACTCCTGTTTCTCGGACCTGATTTTATTCGCGACCTCAGATCTTCCGTTGGTTATGATCTGCTCTATGGCGTCAGCGATGTCGGTCAGGTTCGTTACGGCCCCAGGTGTAGGACCTTGTTCGAGTGCACTCACGTACTGCGCAAACAGGTTCATGACCTCGAAATTGATCTCGTCTTCGGATCTCTCGTACTGACCTGGGTTAGATCTGCTGGAGTTGTAAGAGAAGCCACCTACGCCATAAAGCCTGTTGCTGATATCCACGGCCTCCTGCATGATATTGGCAGACCCCCTGGATATCTCCCTGGTGTCGTTCATGAGATCGCGGAATCGCTCCAAAACGCTTTGCGCGAACTCGGTTGTGATACCAACGGTCTTGGTTCCGGGTTTGGACTTCTTGGTCTTGGTCTTCACCACCTTCCTGAGCTCACTCATTGCGCCGTCGTAGCGCGCGGCATTGATGGCGCCATCGATCTTGTTGATAGCCGACAGAAGCGTTTTCTTGCTCTGTGCCTTGCGGACCGCCGAAAGCAATGAAAGCACCTGTTTCTTACGCATGACCTTGGCATCATAAGGACTGAGCTCGGCCTTGATGTAATCCAGAACCGCCTTCTTAGCGGCCTGAACCGACTTCCTGGTATCGATGACCTTCTGACGAAGATCAGTTATCTTCTTCTGCGTGGATGCCACACCGGTAGTGCTTGGTTTAGCTGACTTCCGAACCACCTGGCTTTGCTCGAAGGCTTTCTGCATAACGGATTTCGCCATCGCGACATCCGTCATGGTTTTGACCTTCTCGCTGATAAACATCAGGTTTTTACCGACCTGATTCAGGTCTTCATTGGTCATGGTGGCGCCAGCGGCGATGTAACCCATAGCGATTCCATCCAAAGCGTTTCCGAGATCCTGAATCGTGTTGATCTTCTTCGGAGATACTTGCTTAATCAATCTACGGAGTTCGTTCTCGAATATCACGCGCTGATCCAATGTCATCTTCGACATCAGCTTCGGAGCCTTGGTGTCGCGCATGATTTTGAACACCCTGGACATCGATATCGGCATGTTCTGAACCAGTGCAGAGATGTCGTTGTATAGCGTGTTGTTCACCCTCTTCAAATCGGATAAGGTCTGAATAGCGTTACCCTTGATGTAATAGCTTCCAGCGGCCATGTAGTAACCCAAGGCCTTGATCATTTTCAGCGCCTGTGGCGCAGCCGCCATTATGAAGAACGTGCCGTCGTAGGTGAAGTTTATGCTTTCGGCCATTCTTATGAGTTCATCGGCTTTGTCGAACGCGGCGCGCGCGGCATTGATCTCGGATCTCTTGGCCCGGAGATACTCGATATGATCTCCGGCGATTTCCTTGACCTTGGCGTCAACCCATCTTCTCACACGTCTGCGGTACTGGATCTCGTCGGTACTCAGCTTCGAACTGGATTTCTCATCGTATATCGACTTCAATGCCTTTTCGAATTCAGCGATCTTAACCGAGGCCCCGCCGCCGATCCTGTACGCCATTTTCAGTACGCTGGTAACGGTGCTGATCATGTTACCCTTGGCGCCGGACTCCTCTATTCCGGAGTTCGCTTTGATCTCATCATTGCTATCGATATCGAACCCAAATGTTTTCGGCTTCGGTTTTTCCGATACGTTCTGAGTGGATTTACCAACCGGTACCACAGCGGCTTTGAGTGAGTTCAATACACCGACGAGATCTCCATTTATGGATTTCCTGGCGTTGAATGAGTCCAAGTCTCTGGACCTGAATTCGGCCTCCTTATTACCGTTGAAGATCTGGTTCTTCATCTCCCTGATCTTCTCCATCATGGAGTCGTCTTCGTTGTCAAACGCTTGTTTAACGGCGTCGAAGAAATCCATGACCTCCTTGGTGAGGTTGTCGATGGAGTCCATGGCTTCCTTATCGAACGCGGTGTTCCTCGCGCTTCTGAGCATGGCAAACACCTTGGATACGTTAACCGCTACGGTTTTCGGTAATCCCGCATACCTGGTCTCGATATCATCAGCCGAGGCCTCTTCGGTCTTGGCTTTTGCCTTGGCCTTCTTCTTGGTTTTGGTTTCGGTCTGAGCCTGATCCTCGGTCTCGGATGGTTTTGCCGACATCGCTTCCCTGACATCGGAGACCCCATAACCCTCCTTGGCTGCTGATTTCAGAAGCGCGCTTATGGTCGGATTCGATCTCACGGACTTCAGCCCGAGATTGGTGTACGCGGCATTGATCTGATCCTGTGTGGCATCAGGGAATACGGCTACAGCATTTCTTTCTATGGCCTTGGATTCACGCTTGACATCAGAGGCCTCTACAGCGCTGTAGAATCCAGACATAGCGGATCCCAACACGGACTCCGGGTTCTTCTGAACCGGCTTTGGCTCTGGTTTTTTCTCCTCAGTCCTTGGCTTTGGTTCGGTCTTCTTGACCTCAGCAACGGTTCGCTTCACTACGGCCTTGGCTTCGGTTTTGCTCTCGGCTTTGGGTTCCGGTTTCTTGAGCTCAGGTGTCTTCTTTGAGTCAGCAACCTTTTTCTTCGCGACCTCGGCTGGAGATACTCGAACCGGCTCAGTCTTGGGTTTGGTTTTTTCAGCAGCAGAATTAAGCCCTGGCTTAATCGGATCCGGATCGGCTGGTGCCGGTTCGGGCTTCTTGGGCTCAGCCTTTTTCTCGACCGGTTTCTTGGCCTCAGTCTTTTTCTCTACCGGCTTCTTGGGTTCGGGTTTGATTTCTTCCGTAGCGGATTCCGTAACGGGTTGACCCATCACGGTTTTTCTTCCGGACTTCTTTTTGCCGGTATCGGTGGATTTGGCTTCCGGGGCCGGTGTTGCGACCTCGGGTACAGTGGCATTCTTTCGGCTGGGCTTGGTGGTCCCTGAATCAGTAGCGGCTGGTTCTGGTGCTGGCTGAGCAGGAACCGGTTTTGACGCACGCTTTTCCTTTTTTGGAGCAGCGGCCTCCACAACAGGAGCGACTTTGGTAGCAGGGGCTGGCGCGGCCTCCGTAGCGGGGACAGCAGTATTGGTTGCCCCTTGTGTAGTCGGTACTGCCACAGGCGCGGGAGCTGGTGGTACCACTGGTTCGGAAACCGGAGCTGGCTCCTCGACGAGATTCCACTTCCCTGATTTAACGGCGGCTTTGAGTGCATTTGGAGTGTATACCTTTTTGGTCTTGTTTCCGGTTTCACTGACGATGTTCAGTGCCCATTTCTGCCCAGACCTAGACAGCGTGGCCCTGGATTTTCCATTGGTCAATACTTGTCCTACGACTGGCTTGAATTCTTTTGCGGGTTCCGGAGTTGGTCCGCTGTCAACGGTGGGTTGTACCGGATTAACCTGTCCTGTGTCCTGTACTCCGTTATCTTCAGGTCGAACCTGTCCATCAACTGAAGTATCTGCTCCCGGTGCTGTTTCATCGGTTTCTTGGTTTTGCGTAACGGGTTCAGTAGTCACAGGAGCGACCTCCTCTTGCGCCGGTTGCTCTGCGACACCCATGGTCTCGGCGTCGGTTGTGAGGTCCGAAACCACGGGATCCACGACTTCCGCGATCTGATCCACGGCGTCTTCCGTTGTTACGATCTCGGGTTCAGACGCCATGACCTCGGCTATAGCGGTCTCGACCTCGGTGATTTCTTCTTGCAGTTTGTCGATAACGGGTTGAGGTGCACCACTCTTCTCCAGGGTCTTGAGTTTGTCCTTGCGCAGCTTGTTGGCGTATAGCAACTGAGCCATAGCGGCTTCTTTCTCAAAGCTGTTGTAGCTCGGTACCGCATCGGCGATGACCTTGTAATCCTCAAGGACGGACATGGTCTTATTGATCTCGGCCTCGCTGTACCCCATGGATGTCATCATCTTGTTCATGGAGCCCAGGTCCCGGCTGGCGGCGTACATCGTGTTCGCGATCACGCTGTGCTGGCTCTGAATAGCGGGGCCTCCGCTGGCGATGAGTCCGGTGATCATTCCGATACCGAACTCGTTCATGTAGTCCGCGAGCTCGTTATGGCTCTGCAGATTGGTTCCGCGACTGAGATCGATAACGCCTCGTATGGTGTTGTCGGCATAGGACTGAATGACTTCCTCGAAGCCTTGTCCGGCTCCATGATAGAGCCAGTTCACGGCGCCTTCCACAGCAAATTTCGCCCACTGCTTCTCGCCATCAACCAGAGCCCGTACCCCGCGCTTGGTGAGCTCGGATTTGACACCTGACAACAAGGCCTCATCCTTGAATATGAGTTCGACTCCGGCCTCAACTGAAGCGAGTGATGCCGCAGCGTTTTCCATCTCAGCCGTGGTCATTTTGCCAGCGGCCTGATTCCGGATCTGTGACAGGTTGTTTCCATACGACATCGCGTACACCGTGCCGAACGTGGAGGCCTTCATCGCCATATCTTTCCCAACACCCAATTTCCCGATGCCTCCGGCACCAAGTCTTCCGGCGCCCACGATGAGCGCAAAACTGGAGAGACCCTGAACGATTCCGGAAACCGTGGATTCGGTGTTGTAGAACAACCGGTGTTTGACATCAGATGGCGTAACCGCGACGTAAGCCGTGGATTTGTCTCCGGCAGTGAGCTGAACCCAGTCATCAAAGGCGTCGCCAAGACTGTAATCCGATGGCTTGATCAAGCCCATGTCCTGCGGTACACCCTCAATACCTCTGGCCGCTGTCAAGGCCATATTCCATCCCGCCCTCCCGAATACGGCTGCAGCCGGTTTCAAAACGGCTTCATTGGTCCACAACGCGGCTTTGGTGGGCCCTACCGGAAGCGCCTTCATCTGCTGCCATCTCCGGTCCGCGTCTTCCTGATTTGCTTTCATCGCCATTTCATTCGCCCATACCTGTGGGTAGCGAATGAACATGTCCTTCTGCATGGCATCGAACTCGCCGACGATTTTATCGTATCCCGATATGACCGATGTTAGTGCGGCTGCATCCTCTTGACTCACTCCGGTTGTGGACTCAATGGATGTCAGGGCATCGTTGTACTTCTGAACCGCGAGATCTCGCTTGGCCGGATCCGTAGCCGAAGCGATCTCGGCGCTGAGCTGATCCAGTCTCTTCATCTCGGATCCGAACAACTCCCAGTCCTTCCCTTTACTCAACTGCTCGGCTCTGATGGCAGCGGTCTTGTACGCGAACTCCAGGACCGCGAGATCGATCTCACGCTTCCTGTATTCAACACCTATTCTGGATTTACCCTTGATGTCGGATTTAAGTGCGTTCTCGGTTTCCTTAATCATGATCTCGGCCCCTGGTTTCGTGGCCTTGATGTAGTTCATGTAAGCCGGTTTCCAGGTCGCGATGACCTCTGAGATCTCGTTATCGGATTCCGGATTCAGATTAGGCTCTGGCGACCCTGGTTTCGGTTTCTTGATTTCAGGTGTTGACGCCAAAAGTTTGTCCGGATCCACACCGGCCTTATCCAGTGCGTTCATGTAATCCGACTTCTCCTTGGTTATGGCCACCTTCATCGCGACCTTGTCGAGCTCACGACGGATCTCCATGTCGTTGTAACCAAGGCTACGCATTCTGGCCTCGATGACTTGGGTCTGTGCGCTCTTCTTGTACTCGATCGGGGTCGTGCCTTCTGGTCTGAAGTGAGAGAGTATCGCGGATCCAACGAGCCTCAAGGCTTCAGCGGCTTGCTTGTCGCGCGCGGCTTGACCGAAACCCGTTGGAAGCAGAGCGGCGGCCTTGTTCTTGAGTGCGTAATCCAGAACGGCACCAATAGTGGTTCCGGATCCGCTTTGACCTTTCTCGGCATCGAACTCGTATTCGAACTCGGTATCGGGTTCAATCCTGCCCTCTTCAATACCGACTCCCATTCCACCAACAACACGTCCGGTTCCGGGACTGGTTCCTTTATACAGGTTGTTGTAGTAGTTCTCGATGTCTTCTGAAGTCATGAACCGACCCCTGTCCATTGCGGAGCCAGACCCGAACTGAAGCCCGAAGTCGTTACCGTTCTCGATCTCGGCTTCCAGCCCGGATAAGAACTCCAACCTCTGCTTATCCTTGGACTCGTTCATGAGTTGCTTATCCAAAACCGGTTTCATGAGTTGTCTCACGATGTCGTCGCTCGGTTTGAGCTCGGTTTTGAACATGTAGCTCTGGACGTCGGCAAAGGCCTGTGGTTTCTCCGGTGCACTCTGACCCAAGAGCATAGTGGTGTCAGATGGTGCCTGTTTTTGATAACCGGGAACACCGAGCCCGAGCTCGTCAACGATGGATCCGGTGAAACCTTGGCGACCGGCAGCGGTTTGTGCTCTCGCCGCAGCGAGGTGATCGAGTTCCGGGTTAAGCGGATCCTGCACACCAGGGTTCATGGCGGCATCCTGAGATTGTGCCGCCGGTTCCATTGCCGGCATTTCAGTGGATCCGGTATCGGCCTGACCCTTGAATGCGGGGCTGATGAATCTATCGGACCCCAGCTTGTCGGTAGGCTTGGTCTTCAGGAACGACGAATACTCTCCGTAAGTCCCCATGCTTACGCCAGAATCCCCGGTAGACACGAAGTTGTACACGTTTCTGCGGAACCCGACGTCATCACTGAGTCGGTTCCGGAACTCGTTATACGACATCACGTCACCACCGCCCTCGTCTTGCGATTTCAGGTACTCGTATGCTTTTTTAATCGATTCCTCGTTAACCGCTGGAGAATGCATGTTTTAAGCCTTGATTATCTTTGCTGAAGAATTGTTCCTTTTGTGGTTCCCGGTTGTCCGGCAACAGCTGGTTTAAGCGGGCTGTTAACAGTGGCTCCGGATTTGGTTCTACTGGTCCGGTTCTGAGAATTGTAATCCTGTAGATCTTTTATCGCGTTATCCGCGCTTGTCATACCAAAGCTGGTGTTGAGATCGTATATGATTCGAATCGGAGACGCTTTTGAAGCTGCACGAATTCTTAGATTCGGATTTTCATCGGTGCCGGCATTGTATTCCTCAACCGGGTAATACTCCATGACCGAAGCCGAAGTCACGTCTTGACCAAGAACACCGGCAAGCAACTGATCCCTGGTCAACAATTTACCGTTGTTGAGAAGGCCGATGTTGGCTTGATTCGGGGTGAGCTCGATATCAGACTTTGGAATCACCTTTCCATTGGCGTCGAAATCGAAATATGGAGCCAGACCAACGCCGACTATATCCGAAAGCATCTCGTCTCTTGATACCTCTTTATTCCCAGTCGACTTGACTGACAGGTACATGGCGTTTGCGGGATCATTATTTATGCCGTCCGCGTAGTCCTGCAGAGACACCCACCCACCATCTACCTGAACCTGATATCTACTCTTGTTTTGCTCCAGGTTTATCGTCGCTATTTTGTCCTGAAGAATAGCGGGATCGATATCGGTTTTTCCAGTCAATACACCAGTAACCGGCTCAAAACTCCATGCGCTGACATCGGGTATGGCCTGGTTAAGGCTTTGAGTTATATCCTGGTCCGTGGCGTCGTCAGGAAGCGAGTCTATTGCGGCCAAGGCGTCATCAAATACCTGCATGACACCAATACCATCTTTATCTCGAACCGAATATGCGACGTTGCCATAGATCGTCGGCGCGCGCTCCACGGGATCGTTACCACCATTATTCACGGTCACGTTGGTCGCGGATGACGGCCTGTATTTATCCAGAACGACTTTGTCGATGGTGAGCTGTCCGGTACCGAACAGACCTCTGAGGTAATCGGCGATAGTGGCTTCGTCCTGCACGAAACTACCGCTGGTCTTCACCATCGAGGCCAGTGATTTAATGGCATCATCACTGACGTATTCCATGAATCCGGTCTGCAGGAGGGCTTCATAACTGGTCTCAGCGGCCTTAGTCCACATGTCGACATCACCCTGGGTAACACCTGGCTTGAAAAAAGTTCCGTTTTCCGAGATCTTGACCATTTCTCTGGTCAGTATCGGCTTCAACCCCTCGATTTTCGACATCAGGTTGGTGTGCTGTCTGAGCTTATCCCGGTACTCCGCGTACTTGTCCTTGTTCTCGTACATGTACTCGATGTCGATGGAGCCCGATAAGTACTTCTGAGCGGCGTCAGCGACGTCATCCGGAACATACTTCTCGTCGGCAACAGCGGCTTCTTCAGCTATTGACGCCGCGATATTATTGAGTACGATACTGTCTTCGGCAAAGAACTGGATACCGGTGATATCCTTCCATACGGCCCTGGATTTATCGGTTCTGAAACCAAGGATTTCGTCAACCGCATCTCTGGGGTCATCGTACTCCTCGATAAAGGTCTCGAACCTGTCGAAAAGCATCTGATTCAGCTTCTCATTGTACTGAGTCGCGCCTCTGGCTATGAGCGTGGTCCTGAAGTCGTCGAACCTCTTCTGCTTTCGATCCTCGGCCTCGGCGATGTTGCGTGCACGACGGTCCACAATACTGTATGGGAAACGGATCGCGCCGGGAGCGAATATGGGTACATTGCCCACAATGGACCCGCCGTAGCTCGCGATCGGACCAGTTGGGTTCTCGGTGGGGAAATACTCCTGTGGGTACAGTCGATCAGGCCTGTAATCGAAACCAGGTGCACCGAACCCGCCTCGACGAATCGAGATATCGGATTCGCTGACCGGTCTTTGAGCGCTGCTGGTTGAGATGCCTTGAGCCGATCCGTCGTCACCGATTTCAGGCATGGCATCAGTGACCTTGGTTTTTGTGGCCTCATTGATAAGGCTCAATGTGGCATCACTGAACCTCTGTTCCCCCTTGACCTTCGCGGATTCCAGCGAGATTATGTCGACTAGCGATTTATTCATTTCAGGAATTCGTGATTAGAACGACGCCGATGATGTAGCTCTTCCGGGTTCAGTGACTTCGGCCAAAACCGACTTCTTTTTCTTTTTTGGCTCCACCATATCCTTGTCAGCACTGGTTCCGACAATGTTTTCCATTCCGGTATTGATTAACGCGTTCGCCAATCCCTCCTTCTTGGATTTTTCCAGCATACGGACCTCCAGAGCGCGCTGACTCACTCTGGTCTGGACTCGATTCAGTATTTCCTGGTTCTGCAGCTGCAAGGCCTCGTTGGTTCCGATGAGGTTGACCAAGGTGTTGTTGAACGACGTCGCGCCAGCGCTGAGGCCGGCTTTCATGGCGTAACCCGAGCTGAATGCCATTTTTCTGGATATACCAGCATTTACGGCGCCGCCTTGCCGAAGCACGCGACTGAGCGCGGATCCGGTCTGGAACGCGCGCACCCTGGCCCGAATCAGATCCCGACTAGCGACCTCATCGCTATCGAATTCCGAGATCTTGATTCGATTCGCTTGCTTCTGCTTGATGACACCAGCAATGACCTGACCCAGACCCATGATCTGACCCGTCGCTTTGCCGCTGGCATCACCGGCCACTTTTGCGACCAATGATTCTAAACCCGCCATGGAAGTAATTTATTTGACTTCCTTCCGCTGGATCGATATCGACTTCAGTGCGAAAGGCTGGGCTAATTTATGCAAGATCTGGATGATTTTGCCCCTGCCTTGAATTCTTTTCCGGTCTTTTCGATTTCTTGGTATGTTGTAGACGTAGCCCTGACGAGCCCTCATGTTGTCGCCAAGTATTCTGCCGTCGTAATCCGCGACATCATGGTCTTCCATGTTGCTGAAAACCATGATCTCCGTAGGCCTTCCGCTATTGGATCGGATTGCGACATCTTCGTTTGACCAGACCTGATTTTGATTCGAAGCCAGGCTCAAGCCGAACACAACGGGTTCTCCATTGGCCTCAAAACCGGTGTTCAAAACATAGGTTTTGAGATTGCGACAACCGAATACCTCCTTTGTGGTACAGATGTAGTTATCGAAGTCCCTACTGTATCTTCCCTGCATGCCCTGGCCATCTTCCATGTCGCCGGCGATCTTGTTGTAGACCAGGGTGTGATGACCATCTGGCATGAATCCGGTTTCATCGGGCTGGAAACCGACAGCGACAAAGGCATGGATTCGGTTCCCGAACTGATTGAAGTCCTGGGTTTGCTCAGAACTGAATTGTATTGCGGTTCCGGGAAGAATAGCGATCTCCGTAAGCTGGTACTGACCGCCAATGAGCGCGTTGTATCTGACCCGGATCGGGTTCGGACTGGTCTCAAGGACCTGGATCCGGACCACGCCATGGAATAGACTCCAGTCGCCGCCTCCGATATTGATTCCGTTCTGGGCCGCGTACACCGTATCCGAACTCAGAACCAATACGGTTCCGGATTCGACCTGGACCTGATTTCCGTACTCGTAGTAGGATTGTGGTACGTCCGGTATCTGTGGCGTGGAGTACAGGTACAGCGACTGTGAACCGATCGACGTCGTAAGTGTCGGATATCTTCCGACCTGGGTCTTTCTGAACGTGACGAAGTACTCGCTGTGGTAGTTGTCGTACCCAGCACAGATCACGTCACGATAACCATCGGCAAGGTTCGCCAGGAACCTGTCCACGATGATCTGCTTGTACCCCTGAGATTTGTCCATGACCTGACCTTCCCGGAGCTCGTACAGGCCGTTTCTTCCGATAAAGAACAAGGACCCACCTCCGGTCCTACAGGTTCTCCAAAGTTGGTCAGGGCAACCAATAGATCTGCTGATGAAATCATGTTCCATTATGCCCTGATCATTGGCCCATACCAGCCCGTTTTCGTCGCCTATGGCATCGCTGAGCGTGTACTTATCCAATAGCATCAAAGCCACGCCTTTTTCCGTGATGGCGTACAGGTTTGTGCCCTTGCTTCCGGTTTCGGCGTGAAGGAACTTGATCTCGCCGAAGTTGTCGTCGATGTCGTAATAGTTCGCGGCAGGGAATGTGCGAAGACCCGGTGAGTTCGGGGTTCCGATTGCGCGTACCAGACTCCATACGTTTCGGGTTCTGAAGTCGGTTCGCTCAACGAATCCCACAAGCGGAACGCTGACGTACCGGGTTCCTGTACTCGGGGCCTTGGCGTAATCCAGATTGACTTGCCCTATGAACCTGAAGCCACCCCATCCCCAGACATCCTGCTCGTTACCATAGGTATCGAAATAGGCCGGAAATATGTTGTCCTGATTACCTGGGCTCCAGCGGTACGGCCGCATGACGTAATTCTTCAACGGAAGCGACTGCAGCGCCGACTTTTTACTGCCCTCGCTGTTGTACCTGAATATCATCGGGGTCCTGCACTCGCAGACAAACATGACCACGAGCTGACGCAGCACACCCGGCGTCAACCCCATGAAGTCGCCCTCGAATCTGCACACGCTTTCGTCCTGGATCTTGTTCGGTCCGTTCTGATCCCGGACCACATAAATCCTTGGGTTCAGATTGTAGCATCGGTAAGGGAACCCCACATTCATTCTGAATTCCTGGCCCTCTGTCGGGTTGCCATCGCTTCCGTACTCGATATCGATCGGAGCAAATGCGGCATCACTGACGTTGGCGTCACCACTGAATACCCGAACTGGAATCCGGTTGTCGTAAACCACGTAGATACGAGCTCCAGTTTCCGGAACCTGAGCCGAAATAGGCCCTGCAGTCGACACCGGAGTGAACCTCAACCATACCCTTTCCTGATCCTCGACGTGGGTGTATACGCCGTAAACATCAAAGCTACCCGTGGTATCCGAAACCGTGGCGAAACCATTGTTCGCGATGTCGGTCATGACGGCGTCAATGGTGGACTGATCCATTTCGGTCACGTTCATCCATCTCCGCTTGATTCCATCGCTGGATCTGACCATACAGAACCTGAGTAAGCCCTGG
>Ga0068872_10000891_pt1 | contig 24429 bp, 24 predicted proteins | sample NOAtaG_7_FD_66441 | JGI IMG/M metagenome (GOLD analysis project Ga0068872, IMG submission 66441) | Freshwater lake microbial communities from Lake Erie, under a cyanobacterial bloom - NOAA_Erie_Diel1S_2200h metaG | ecosystem: Environmental > Aquatic > Freshwater > Lake | place: USA: Ohio, Lake...
TTTTCATTTTGGCATAACGGTAATCCGAGCGAACAGCACAAAATGTCATTTCGATTGGGTATTCCTGCCAAAGGACCTGGAACGTTATCGGCTGATACATATTCGCGCGAGATCATTCAAATTGGCACGCAAGTCAGTGGCACATCATTCGTAGCGACGTCAGCGAATGTCATTTCGCAAAGTGCAGACACCACTGGCGTAACGACTCAACTCCTTTCGCCGCCATCCGCAAGTACCAAGTGGGGTGTGTATGCCGGCACGCACACGTTGCCAGCAACAGGATGGGATGGTGTATTTAACATTGGATTTGAAGGTATCTTTCCTACGGGTGGTGCCGGTAATTTGCTCGACAAAATTGAACTTGGTCTTTCACCAATTGCCGATCTTGGTGTGACCCGAGATACGAGCATTGGTGAGCAGTCGAGCGGGAGCATCAACATCCGTATTAACGGCCGTGTCACTGGCACAACCAAGTTAGTCCTCAAAAAGAAAGAGGGCACGGCAGTGAGTGATACTGACTTCACGCTTGGTACGGCTGATGCGGGGACATACGGTACTGCGTCTGTGAGTCACACCGCAGGGAGCAATATTTGGGTGATTACCGTACCACCGGGTGATTACGATGGTGGTATCTTCCCGGCCAACGATGTTGGCGGTATCACGATTCCATTTACGCCATCATACGATATGGTCAATGAGGCGAATGAGTATGCATGGTTTGAACTCTTGGATGAAACAACTGGGGTGACGGATGGTGGTACGGGCAATTGGATGTTTGCCGACCCAACCTGTGATGGCTCATTTAAGTCGGATGGTGCAGTGTTTACGATTACGAACGTGAATCCGACGGCCACGCCAACGCTCACGCCATCAAATACGCTGACGCCTTCACTTACACGGACCCCGTCAAATACATCGACGCCTTCCCGAACGTTTACTCCTTCGCGGACATTTACGGCGACTGCGACTGATACAGCCACACCAACGAATACGTTTACGCCGACCAACACCTTTACCCCAACGCCGCATCCATTTGCGATCAAGGATGTGGCAGTCGGCGCGTCGTTTACATTGGCTGTGCTCCAAAATGGTTCATTGGCAACTTGGGGATTTAATCGCGAGGGACAGGCATCATTACCTCGTTGGATGGCAACTAAGTTGGTTGACCAAGTTGAAGTAGGTTCTAATTATGCCGTAGCACTGGGTACTGATGGTCGTGTCTACGGCTGGGGAGCCAATGATTTTGGCCAGCTCGCTGTTCCCACTGCAGCGTTGAGTGGTGTCCGTACCATTTCTGCTGGACTCGGTCATGTGCTGGCAATAAAAACGAACGGCGATTTGGTAATTTGGGGACGTAACGACTTTAAGCAAATCAATGCACCGTTGGTGGTCCGTAAAGGCATTAGTGCGGTATCAGCCGGTCACTCGCATTCACTTGCAGTCAAAGATGGCAAGGTCATTGCATGGGGACGTAATACATGGAGCCAAGCCAACGTGCCAGCAAACCTCTCAAATGTGACTGCTGTAGCTGCCGGGTTTGATCATTCATTAGCACTCAAGAGAGATGGTACGATTGTCTGCTGGGGTCGTAACAATGAGAACCAGTGTCGGATTCCGAACGGGCTCAAAGATGTCATTTCGATCAGTGCAGGTGTCGGGTACTCACTCGCATTAACGCGTGACGGCGTGGTGTATGGATGGGGCCGCAACAACTTTGGTCAAGCCAGCATTCCAAATGGCATCAGCAAAGCCGGCGCAATTGCAGCAGGCTATGTGAATTCCGTGATTGGTTTGCGCGATGCCAATGTGGTTGCGTTCGGTGATTCAACGCTCGGATCATTAGTATCACGCACACCAACAGTGACACGTAGTTGTCGCGTCAATAACAAAGTGTGCTGACGCATCATCTTTGTACACAATGAATCCACACCCGATAGGAGTCATCCTATCGGGTGTGTGCGTGTTACGCTACAATAGCGGTATATATTCTGCGTGCCGTTGTTTTGTACAACGTGGTGAAGGATACGTATGCCACTCGATGTCATGACTTTGGCCAATCAAGTACGCGACATGACCAAACTTGCCGTTGATGGATCGGCCGAGCGCTTGGTGCGTCGGCGCAAAATCCAACAGCTTATCGATCGCCATGTTGGCCACGAGGATCACTGGAACGACGCAGTCGTGCTGAGCGAGCGGAGTGTATGGCTTCAGTCAACCGTAGTCGATACCTTTGACACGGTGCATCATCTCCCTCCCGTGCCCACCGATTACGCCTTAGTGGCTGCCGATGGTTCACAACTCGATGTCGAGCGCCATGGCATGGCGATTTGTTATCTGATTAACATCGGCCGCGTCTTTTTGCGGTATGGTGCGCACCCTATGGCGCGTTTGAGTGCCATGCCCACCTTGGGATTCCGTGATCATGAGCTCTATATCACCGATGGTATGCGCCGTGTCCCCGTTGAGGGCCAGCTCCTCAATGCTAAGCGCGATGTTGCCGAGGGTACCGCATTGGTTGGGTTGGTCGATGAGTTCATTGATCAGTCAATCCCGGCAATTGCGCTCCAAGATGGCACATTGGTACGCTGGAACTTGGCCAACAGCGAAGATGCCGTGCGCGAGGCGCTCCTTACGCCGTATCTTGATGCACTTTCTGCCCTCAAAGCGCGGCGTATCCCCGTTGCCTCGTATATCAGTCGCCCACGCTCGCCCGAGATGATGGGCATGGTTCGCTTGATGCTCTGTCCAGACGTCGATGTGCCGGCACGCAAAGGTGCTGTGTGTGACAAATGTAGCGATGTGGCCGCTGGGCGACAACCCTCGTGTACCATGGCTGATGACTTTGCGGATGCCGACATTTATGCTGATCGCCTCAAAGATGGTCAGCGCGGCCCGTTACACGTCTCGCTGGCGCGTGCCAATCGTGATTACTACGGCGAGCACGAGATTCATTTCTTTTATATGCGTGTGGCTGATGAGATTGCGCGCGTCGAAATCCCCAAGTGGGTCGCTACCGATGCCGATTTACTCAATCGAGTGCATTCAATCGTCTACGACCAAGCAATGCGTGGTCAAGGCTGCCCAGTAGCACTAGCTCGGGCCCATGAGCAAGCAGTGGTCAAAGCGAGCGACCGCCGTGTGTTTTTGGAGATGGTCGAGCAGTCACTCATCAAAAACGAAGCGCCTGCGCTGAATTCGCGCAAGCGCTCAAGCAAAGAATTTCAGGCGTTGTAACTGTGCCACTCAATCGATTAGTCGCGGCGCAGGCGCTGGGTCATGCGGGCATAGAACGAGCTCGGCGGGTAGACGCGTGCAAATGTGCAGGTGCGATTCGAGCGTTTGATGGTGACGGTATCGCCCTCTTGCATCGGGTGGTGATCGTCGCCATCGGCATAGACGGCTGCGCTATGGCGCCCCCGCAACGTCAGTTGCATGGTGGCGTCGTCATCGAGCACCAGCGATTTGATACTCGTCATATGGGCTGCAATCGGCACCAGAATGATATTGCGCGATCGCGGATCGACAATCGGGCCGCCGGCAGATAGAGCATAAGCGGTTGATCCAGTTGCTGTTGATACAATCACACCATCGGCGTGGTAGGTGGTCAAGTGTGAGTCATACAAACGCACGTCAACGTTGATAATGCGGTTGATATCGCGACGGGCGACGACGATTTCGTTAAGTGCTAAGAACTCAACTGATTGACTTCCGTCAACATGGTCAACTTTGCCCTCGATCATGGTGCGTTCGTCACGCCAGCCGCCACCATCAAGTACTGTGGCGATGCCATCATAAAAGGTGTCGGGCTCGAGCTCGGCCATAAAGTTGAGGCGACCGAGGGCCACCGGCAAGATGGGCACACCGCAACGTTCGGCCAAACGTGCAGCGCGCAACACGGTGCCATCGCCTCCAGCGGCTACGACCAAATCGACACATTCGATAGCGCTGTTTTCGCGGCCGAGATGCGATGCACCACGCCATACATCGAGTCCCCGTGCTCGCAACCAATCGGCGGCAGCTTCAGAGAAGCGCACGCTGGTATCAGAAAACGGATTATAAAAGACTCCCACACGCATGGTTGGTATCCTCTAGGCGTGCGTCATTGCAACTTCAAGGGCGTCGGCGACTTGGCTGATATCTTGTATGTGGTGAAGTGTATCACAAGCAGGTCCAACTACCAATAGCGGAACCGGATTCGTGGTGTGACTTTTTTCGTGGGGGCGCTCAAAGTTACCATGGTCGCTCGAGATAACCAACGAATCATGCGGGCGCAACCGGCTGACAATCCCTCCGATAAGCCGATCAATCCGGGTGACGACCTCGGCGACATCGACATCAGTACGTCCATGGCCGACCAAATCCGTCAAAAACGTCTCGTACAGGGTAACCACATGTTGTTGTGCGAGCGTGGCGAGGTTGACACCTGCGGTATAGGCATCAATAGGCTTGATGAGATCCGCATGGCGCTGATGCATCACGTGGTTGGTGATATCCCACGAGAGAGCCTCGCCGCGGGCGAGGTCGTGTTGTGTGCGGAATTGTACCTCGGCTCCCTCGGCAGCAATCACGCTGGCGGATTTGCGCAGTTTGCGGAGCTCGATTGCCTGCCAAAACCCTTCGTCGAAGGCATTGGCAAAGGCTGTGGTGCCGTATTTGCGGCCACGTTGCAACATACTTTGTTGCCGTAAGGTGTCATGCAGTGCCGTCGGCGGGAAGTGGGTTTGGTGGCGTTGTACCAGTTGGGCTGCATTCACGCCGGCAAATAACGCCGTCTGACCTGTACCACTCTGTGGTAACCCAGGCACGCCGAGCGTGGCATCGATGGGTTTGAGTAAGATATTGCGGTCAGTGGCATAACCAATTGAATCATGAATCAGCGGACCACCGATGAGCCCCTGGATATATGGTTGTGGGACGTGGGCAAATGGATTGTGGAGGTGTGCGCTATCAAGCCCGATACCATCAATAAATACAAAAATAATCGCCATGCCGACTCTTTCTTTTGCCGTGTGATTCAGTATACTGCGATTCGTACGCGGTATGCGTATATATTGCGTTCATAGTTGACATATGTCGCAAAAAGCGAGTATAATCTTGATTGGTAAAAATCCGCGGGACATCAGCGTCCGGATTGATTCGGGCGCTTGTTTTGTGTCTTGTATTCGCGTCTGAACAGCGCACCGCGGGCGAGTTCAGCTAGTGGTTTTGGGCTGAGGAGAATCTCCAGCATGAGTCAGGGTCACGACACAAATTTCGATTGGACGCAACTACTCAACGAGTACGATTACGCTCGTCCGCAGCGCGGTGAGGTGCGTGAAGGCGTCATTATGAAGATCGAGCCAGATACGATTTTGGTTTCGATTGGTTCAAAGCGCGAAGGCATCATCCCGTTCGGTGATTTGCGCTCAATGGGCGATGATTTCACCTCGACACTCAAAGTCGGTGATACGCTCCAAGTGTATGTGCAGGATCCCGAGAACCGCGACGGTGAGTTGGTCCTTTCGGTTGGCATGGTGCAAGTGGCTCGTGACTGGGAGGAAGCCCTCCAGCTCCAGGCCGAGAGTGGCATCGTCCAGTCAGCCGTTATCGGCTGCAACAAGGGTGGGTTGTTGGTGCAGTTCAACCGCATTCGCGGGTTTGTGCCTGCCTCACAAGTTGCGCAGTTGCATGGTCGCACCGCCGCCGAAGAGCGCCAGCACGCTTTGCAGCGTATGGTCGGTCAGACCATTCCGCTCAAGGTCATCGAAGTCGACCGCGAGCGCAATCGCTTGGTCTTGTCAGAGCGCTTGGCCACCCAAGAGTGGCGCAAAGCCCAGAAGCATCGCTTGCTCTCAGAGCTCCAACAGGGCGATGTTCTCAGTGGTCGCGTCAACCAGCTCACCAACTTCGGTGCCTTCATCGATCTTGGTGGTGCCGACGGTTTGGCCCACATTTCAGAACTTTCATGGCAGCGCGTCAACCACCCACGCGAGGTGTTGTCACCTGGCCAAGAAGTACAAGTCATGATTATCGAAATCGATGCCAGCCGCGAGCGCATCGGTCTCAGCTTGCGCCGCTTGCAACCCAATCCGTGGGACACCATCGAGCAGCGCTACACCATCGGTCAAGAAGTCAGTGGCCCAGTCACTAACCTTGCACCGTTCGGTGCCTTTGTTCAGGTTGAGGACGCCGTCGAGGGCTTGATTCATGCTAGCGAGATTGACGACGAAAACGCCGTCATCCCACGTGACAAGATTCAACCCGGCCAGATGATTACGGCTCGTATTATCAGCCTTGATCGCCAGCGCCAACGCATGGGCCTCAGCCTCAAGCAGCCCGAAGAGATCGCCAAGATGTTGGCCGAACAAGCTGCCAAGAACGAAGCCGTCGAAGAGACGACCCAGGAATAATCAGTCATTCATCACAAAAGGCGGGCGGTGGAATTTGTTCCACCGCCCGCTTTATTTTGTCCCTACACACACCTTAGCGCTTGAGGGCCTCGGGGTTCAGGCCTTGTAACTCGGGGATGACGAAGCGGCCGTCTTTGCGGATGAGCACGTCGTCAAACCAAATCTCGCCACCTCCGACCGCTGGGTCCTGGCGTGACACCAAGTCCCAGTGGATTTGGCTGTTGTTGCCGTTCGAGGCCTCTTTGTAGCACTGCCCCGGCGTGAGATGGAACGAGCCCGAGATTTTTTCGTCAAACAAGGTATCACGCATGGGATTGGTGATATACGGATTGACGCCCAATGACCACTCGCCGAGGTAGCGCGCCCCTGCGTCGGCATCCAAAATCTCATTGAGTTTGGCGGTATTTGCGCCGGCGTCGGCCTTGACAATCTTGCCCTGCGCAAACTCAAAGCGCACATTGCTAAACACCGTCCCACGATACAGCGACTCACAGTTGTAGGTGACATAGCCCTCGGCCGAGTCAACGACTGGGCAGGTATAAATCTCGCCGTCGGGGATGTTGCGCTCGCCGTAACAGGGTACGACGCCAATACCTTTGATGCTAAAGCGCAAATCGGTGCCTGGGCCTTTGATGTGCACGCGGTCGGTACGGCGCATCAAGGCCTCAAGTGGCTCCATCGCTTTTTGCATGGCAATGTAATCAACACCCGTACACACATTAAAATAAAAGTCCTCGAAGGCCTCGGTGCTCATGCCGGCTGACTGGGCCATCGATGGCGTGGGCCAGCGCAACACAACCCACTTGGTGTGCGGCACGCGCACCGCACTATGGACATGATTCCACCAATGCTTTTCGTACAAATCCATGCGCTCGCGCGGCACGTCGCTCATCTCGGTGGTGTTGTGCGATCCGCGCATGCCCACGTAGCATTGCACCGCCTCCATGCGGGCGCGTTCGACTGCCCCGATGGTTTGCATTTGCTCGAGGGTGGCGGATTGATACAGCGCTCGCAACACGGATTGCTGATACGTGCTGACTAATGGGTAGCCGCCGACATGTGCTACGGCGCGGATGAGTGCAACTGTCATGTCGCTGGGGATGTCAAATGCCTCGATTAAGACCTTCTCTCCTTGTTGGACCCGCATCGAGTGGCGCACCAACAATTCGGCGAGCTGTGTCATTCGTGGATCAAGCATGGGTGTCCTCTTTTTGCCTCATAAAGAAAAGAAAATGAACATGTCAAGCATAGCATAGATAGTACCAAATTTATGCTATACTGACCGACCGGTCAGCCGGTGTGGAGGTGTGATATGGAGATGAGTGAGCGTCAGCGCAATCAGCTACTCTTGGTGCTCTTTTTGGGCGTGTTGATGGCCGCCATGGATATCGCCGTGACGGGGCCCGCACTACCGGCCATGCAGAGCCAACTCGGGATGGACGTGGCCACGGGCGCATGGATTTTCGGTATTTATATTTTGGCCAACCTGGTTGCGACGCCATTATTGGCGAAGGCATCGGATCGATATGGTCGACGGGTGAGCTTTTTGGCAAGCGTGTTGATTTTTGGTATTGGATCAGTTGTCGTGGCGAGTGCCACTGATGTGACGGTGTTGCTCGTTGGTCGGGCTATTCAAGGATTCGGTGCAGGCGGTATCTTCCCGGTGGCGAGTGCCGTGGTAGGAGATGTGTTCCCGGTGGAGCAACGTGGTCGGGCCCTAGGATTGATTGGTGCCGTATTTGGCATTGCCTTTTTGATTGGCCCCATCATCGGTGGTGTGTTGCTGTTATTCGGCTGGCCGTGGTTGTTCTGGATTAATATACCAATCGTGGTTCTGATTATGGCATTAGGGATGCGTTTATTACCAACCGGTGGTGGCACACAAGGTGCGCCATTTGACTGGTTGGGGAGCCTTGTGTTGAGTGGGTTCTTGATTGCCTTGGCCTTGGGTTTACAAGGCGGGCTTGAGCGTGCCCCATGGGCATTACTGATTGCTGTTGCACTCGTACCGGTGCTCATCATGGTTGAACGGCGCGCCATTGATCCGGTGGTGCAGTTACGGCTGTTTGTGCGCGGGCAAATCGTGATTATCTTGGCGTTGGCGTTTGGGGCAGGTATTGCCGAGGCTGTCACACTCTACATCCCATCGTTGCTGGTGAGTGCCTACGGCATGAGTGAATCCACGGCGAGCTTCCAGTTGATTCCATTGGTGTTGGCGATGGCCGTAGCATCGCCCTTGTCGGGGCGTATGCTCGACAAGGTGGGGGCGAAGCCGGTGGTATTGAGTGGTGTGGCATTGATGATTGTCGGTTTGATTGTGCTCGGGGTATGGCCGACATCACTCGTGTTTTTTTATGCGTTCTCTATCTTATTTGGATTTGGTATTGCCGTCTTGCTCGGTGCGGCGTTGCGCTACATGATGCTAGCCGAAGCGAGCGAATCAGAGCGGGCACCTGCACAGGCCATGCTGACCATTACGATTAGTGTGGGGCAGATGATTGGTGCCACCATGATGGCAACTGTCGCTGCAGGAGGTGCCGATGCTACGAGTGGCTATGCCATGGCGATGTTGGTCACTGCCGCGGTGATGGCGGTGTTGTTAGTGGTAGGATTTGGTATCCGTCGCCGTGTCATGCGTGTCGCCTAGGTGTGGAGAGTGCGCCGAAGCAGGTTGCAATATGCGTGTTGTGGGTGTTTTTGTGAAATTCCACAAAATGGGGGATATAAATCCGAGGGCGTGGGGGATATACAACGGCACAATCATACAGTAGCATATGCGCATCCCCCCGGTGATTCGGCTTTCAGCACGAGAGGAGTCGCGTATGCATGGTGCGTCGATTGACTACTACGAGGTTGGATTGCAGCAAATTATGCGGTCTGGTGGTGTACAGCAGCTCCCTGAGGTACTTACCATGGCGGAGGTGGTGGTGCATTGTGGTGTGCCACTGACCTGGCTCATGCAGTTGTGGAGCGCTGACGCATTGCCAGGGACGAGTTTTGTGAGTGTCCACAGTTGGCGTTGTCGCCGTGAGACCCTTTTGGATTGGTTTAAGGAGCATGCCGATGAACAACGATACCGCATGGCCTGGACTCAACGCAGTGATCCACCACACTCTACGTCACCACACACGCATCACCGTCGCCGAGGCCGCTCAACGCTGTCGCATTAGTCAGCCACAACTGTGTCAGTGGGCACAGGATCAAGGCATTCCACTCTATGTCTCGCAGCATGGATTCATGATTGACGAGGCCGCCATCGAGAGTGCACTTAGTCACCGCTCGTGGCATTCACGGCCACGCCATCAACGGACTGGGAAGCAGTAATTGGTCACACAAAACCTCCCCACGTCGTTCATACGAATGATGTGGGGAGGGTGTTATTGACGATGGATTTATTCGACAGTTGCTTGCTCGCTCGTATCAATGCTAACCGAGAAGTTATCTGCGGTGACGTCATCCGGATTAAACCCGAGGGCCCGCAGGCGGGCCAGCAACATCTTCTCGCGGGTAGCGTGATAATCGGCCCGCGAGCGCTCTTGTTCGGCGCGCTCGTGTTCTTGGTTGGCCCGTTCACGATCGCGTTCGGCGAGGTCGGCCAGTTCCACATAGGACAAGAATCGGTCACCATTCGGGCGACTCAGTGTCAGTTCGCCGTTATGCACTCCAAAGGTAACACCGAGGCGTGGGCTGGTCCAGCCCTCTAGGGAGACAATCTCCTCGAACGTGACGCCGTTGTGTAGCCAGCCGAGGTACTCACCGGCATCTGGGTCGTACATGTAGTACTCCTCGACACCAGCACGCTCATAAAACTTGAGCTGGCGGCAGACGCCGACCATGCTTGTGCCCGGGGCGAGCACATCAAAGACTACTTGTGGAGCGACGTTGTGCTCCTCCCACTGGCGGTATGCGGTACGCTCACCACGTGTGACGCCAATTGCCACAAACACATCAGGAGTGGCAAAGGTGCTACTCCCCGGCGTGGTATACCACGGCACGCTACCGGCGACGAGTGTATCGTTGCGGTGGCGCAACAAGGCATCGAGTCCACCTTGTAATGTGACAATCCAGCGCAAGCGCCGTGTACTCTCACCGGTAATCGTGCGATGTGTCATGATCTACTCCTTCGTAACGTCGTGTTAGCTGTTGATAATCTGGGTGATGGCGCGCGATACGCTCTCTTCGGGGCTGACTTTGATCTGGACATCGACGAGCGTGCCATCTGGGCCGACCACAAAGTGACTGCGCGTCACGCCCATGTACTTTTTGCCGTACATGCTCTTCTCACCCCAGACACCATACGCCTCGCAGACGGTATGATTTGTGTCGGCCAGGAGAGGGAACGGTAGGTTGAACTTTTGTTTGAATTTGGCGTGCGACTTGACATCGTCGGGGCTAATGCCGAACACGACGGCACCGGCTGCCAAGAGTGCTTGATGATTATCACGAAAGCCACATGCCTGTGTGGTGCACCCTGGTGTGTCGTCTTTGGGATAAAAGAAGATAACAACGCGTTGGCCACGGTACTGTGAGAGCGTTACCGACTGGCCAGCATCGTCGTGTAAGGTAAAATCTGGGGCTACGTCACCAATTGCAAGCGTGCTCATGAGTCGTTCCTTTGGTGTGCATGGTATGAATGAAGTGGATATATCAGCTACTGCATAGTAGAATGCGTAAGTGACATAGTATGATTGTAGCACATGTGTGCTATCATTTATGACATAGTGTAGCAAAAGTATATTGGAGCTACGATTACAAGTTGATGTCGAAAGTTGGCGACCATGCGCTTTGATGTCTTGACGCTTTTTCCGACGATGTTTGATGGACCGCTCAATGAGAGTATTCTTAAGCGTGCCCAACAGGCTGGGCATGTCCAAATGCATATTCATGATATTCGGGCACATGCCACTGATCGCCATCAAACCTGTGATGACACGCCGTATGGTGGCGGCGCGGGCATGGTTATGAAGATTGCGCCACTCGCTGCTGCGATTCGCGATGTAACCGCCCATGATGGCAGTCTGCCACATGTAATCTACCTGACACCTGATGGCGAGACTTTTAATCAGGCGATGGCGGTGCAGTTAGCGCAACGACCGCGTTTGATGATGATTTGTGGGCACTATGAGGGGATTGATGAGCGCATTCGGACAACATTTGTGCATCAAGAAATCTCCATAGGTGATTATGTGCTGACTGGGGGGGAGCTGGCCGCTATGGTCATTATTGATGCGGTCGCACGCCTGATTGGTGGTGTCATCAAAGCAGATTCACTTGCCGAAGAATCTCACAGCGATGGCCTACTCGAGTACCCACACTATACGCGGCCTGCAGTGTGGGAGGGGCAAGCAATCCCCGATGTGCTAGCCAGTGGAAATCATGGAGCAATTGCCAAATGGCGTCACCAACAACGATTGTTACGCACCGCACTGCGCCGTCCAGATATGCTTCAACGTTATAAATTAACTGCCGAAGACCGGCGTTTTTTGGCTGAACATCAGTTGCTTGCGTAAATGTTTAGGAAGTTGATCTGTACTGTGGGATGTTGTGTGGATAATGAGAATATTGTGTTTGTCGGCAGAGATTGATGGCTTTTTCTACATAGATAGAGGAATTTGAACGATTTTGTCATCTGTTTGAAAACAATTCGTTCTTGCCCATCCCATCGTAGTCGATTATAATACCAGACAAGAGCAAAAAGCTCATTGATTGCAAGGCATCTGCGTTCGGTTTCCCACCACAAGGATTTGTTACGACGTACGTGCCTGTCACCAGACGGAGGAAACCTAATGTTTGGAGGTAAAAAGCCCCAAGCCGCTATGGCAACGGTGGGTAACACCAAGCCAGAAACTGTGATCGGGAGCAATACAAGCTTCGTTGGTACAGTCAAGTCCGACGGAAACATGCGGATTGATGGCACAGTTGAGGGCGATATCGAGGTGCTTGGCAACTTGATTATCGGCGAGACTGGTCGCGTTATTGCGAGTATCAAAGCGCAGAATTGTCATATTTCGGGAGCGGTGCGCGGCGAGATTACCGTGGTAGATCAACTCGAAATCTCACCAACTGGTAAGGTTTGGGGCGATATCACGACGTCAGCACTTCATATCGAGCCAGGCGGTTTGTTCCGTGGCCAAAGTGCCATGTCAGCCAATGCCGATGAGCCATTGTTGCTTGAGGCTCCTTCCTCAACCAACCGTACTCCTGATCGATAACGAAAGATAGGTGCTCGTATGCAATCACGTACGCGCACACGACCGACGACCGAGCGCGGGCGACGTTCCACCATTTGGCGGCGTCTGTTCTCCGGTCGTCGCCGTCTATCTCCTGCCACCATTATCATGGTGGTGGTTTTCCTTTTGTTTGCCGTCAATTTTGTCAATCAAATCATCCGTCAGGCTCAATTGGAGCAGTACCGTGATTCACTTGCTATCGAGGTTGCCGAGCAAGTGGTACGCAACGCCGAACTCAAACGTGAAGTCGAGTACGTTGAATCGAGCGAATATGCAGAGCTTGTTGCCCGTGAGCAACTCGGCTATGCGCGCCCTGGTGATGTCGTGATGATGCCGACGTACCCTAACCAAACCTCTGAAAGTGTCGATGCGCCTACGCTCTTGCAGGATACTGCAGCGATGGTTGCAGGGCCAGTGCAACCAAATTGGCAACGCTGGTGGCAGTTTATTCAATCAACTCCATGACAACGCCGATCTCAATAGTGATTGTGAATTGGAACGGACTGCGCTTGCTTGAGCGTTGTCTGTATCATCTGTATCCTACACTCACCCCCGATGACCAAGTAATTGTCGTCGACAACGGCTCTCATGATGGGAGCGTGCAGTGGTTGAATACCGCATATCCACATGTGGAGGTAGTGGCTCTCCCCGAGAATCGTGGATTTGCTGGAGGGAACAATGCTGCGTTCCCACATTGCCATCACCCATGGATTTTGCTCATCAACAACGATGCGTTTGTCGCCCCTGATACACTGACACACCTCAAAGAAGCGAGCCAGACGGTATTACCGAGCGTTGGAGCAATTGCAGCGACGTTAGTGTTTGATCATGCACCAGACTTGGTTGCGTCGAGCGGGATTATTTTGCGTCGTGATGGTGTCGCGATTGATCGTGATATGGCACGACCACTTGATGATATTGCCCCACATATTGTCGTCATCCCTGGCGCAAGTGGTGGTGCAGTATTGTTGCGGCGGCAGATGCTCGACGATATCGGTTTTTTTGCTGATGACTTCTTTAATTATCTCGAGGATGTCGATTTGGCATGGCGTGCGCTTTTGCGCGGGTGGCAGAGCGTGCATGTGCCGACTGCCGTCATTCGCCATGTCTATTCGGCAACGAGCGGGCAAGGTTCGCCGTTCAAGCAACGCTTGCTTGGTTTGAATCGCTGGCGTACGCTCATCCGTTGCCTTCCGACTGCGCTATGGTGGCGTTATTGGCCACGTATTATTGGGTATGATGTGATTGTCTGTCTTGTGCTGGCTTGGCGTCGACAGTGGTCAGGAATTTGGGGTAGAATTGAGGTTATCCAGCATTGGTCGATATTGCATGCACAACGTCAGGCTATTCAGTCATGTGCAACAGTGTCGCCCGAGATCATTGATGCGATGCTGACGCCGGCCCCGTGGCCGTGGCACGAATACCGTGAACTCCAACGCCTCCAGGCTATCATGCATCAACGTACTACAGCGCCCAAGGAGTAATTCATGATTGCATTCCGTACCTTCTGGCAAGCGTGTATCAACATTTTTGAGGACCTTTTTATTTTATTGTTGGCTAATGTGATGTGGGTTATCATCGCATTACCATTGCCATATCTGGCAATTACGTTTTTGCTCAATCCAACTACAGTCCCTGGTGGGATTGTTATGCTCGTATTAGTTCCATTCGCATTGGCGTTTGCAGGTGGTGGTCTGACCTATGTATCGCGCCAAATCGTTGATGGCAAAGCCGTTCGTATCCCTGATGTCTGGTACGGCATGCGCTTTCAGTACAAACGGCAGGTACAACTCTATGCTATTTGGTGTGTGGTGTTGTATACATGTGCGTTCAATATGTGGTTTTATAGCACGACAACCGGTAATTTGCAGATACTCACGTTCTTGTTCTTCTATTTGACGATTTTCTGGATGATATATCTGGCGTTCTTAATGCCATTGAGCATGCGGTTCCCCGATCACCCAATCCGCATGTTGATGCGCAACGCGGCCGGATTGATGTTTACCATTGCGGGCTCGATGATCATTATGCTCATCTTGACCACCATTTTGCTGGCCATCTCTGTCATATCAGTAATTGTGCTGGTCTTCTTTTTTGCGATATTTACGACGCTATGGGGCACGCATATGATGGATGCTGCCATCAAAATCATCGAGGACCGTGAAGCTGCGTCCGAAGATGATGGTGATGGTGATACGCACGACGCCGCGCGCCGCCCGGCTGGTCAAATTCGCCCACGCGACTAACTCAACGCAAACTCACGCCGCCGTCGACGGGCAAAATAACTCCCGTGATATATGGCGCGGCCGCCAAGAACAACACCGCCTCAGCGATGTCTTGGGCGGTGCCGGCTTTTTTGAGCGGAATATGCTGTGTGGCCTGGGCAATGCGCTGTTCAGTCCAATCATCGGGTACCAGTGAGAGGCCAGGCGCAACAGCGCTCACGCGGATATGCGGGGCTAACTCGCGTGCGAGGCTGAGCGTCATGCTGGCTACCGCGCCTTTGGTGGCGAGATAGGGTGTGTAGTTGCTCCATGGTCGAAAAACGCCGGCGTCGCAGATGTTGACCACTGCCCCTTGCGTCTCGGTGAGCAACGGTACCGCCGCTTGTGTCGCCGCAAACATCCCCTCAACGTTGACTGCCATCAAATCGCGCCAATCGGTGCGGGTTACGGTGCCAATCGGGGTTGGTCGCCAGATGCCAGCGTTGTTTATCAGTACATCAAGCTGCCCGTAGTGTGCCTGTGTCGCTGCCACAAACTCCTCTGGCGCGCCCTCGCGCGACCAATCACCCTGCCATGCCCAGACTGCTTGCCCACGTTCACGCCAATAATTGACGCGAGCACGGGCACGTTGGTCGGACGAGTGGTATTGGAATGCGACACGCATGCCAATTGTTGCCGCTGCATCAACAATTGCCCCGCCGAGGCGAATCGCTCCGCCACTGACAGCAATGACTTTGTTGTGTAATCGATCAACGCTTACCATCGTGCTACTCCGTTGTATACCATGTCTTTCTTTTCATCATAACATTGATGGGTGTGCAAAGGTGGTAGGATAATTGTGTCGATTTGCTGAGGAGCACTATGCCTGTTTCAACGTTTATTTTTGATTTTGATGGCACGATTCTTGATTCAGAGTCGCAAGATTTTATTGTGTCGGCTGAGATGTGGCATGCGCACGGTCTCGAACTGCACCTCGAGGAATGGCGCAAAGGCCTCGGGACCGTTGGCGCTTTTAATGCCTACGACGCCCTCGAGAAGGCGTTGGGTCGCACCTTTGACCGCGAGAGTTGGCGCACCCGTAACCACGCCCGATTCCTTGAATTATGTGATGCCGAACCCGTGCGTGAGGGTGTTTTGGCGCTGTTCGATTATGCCGAGGCCAATGATATTACCCTGACGGTTGGCTCAAGCGCCGATCGGGCCTGGGTGACACGCTGGCTCACCAAACATCATTTGATTCAACGTGTGGCGACCATCGTCACATCCGACGATGTCTCAAAGGTCAAACCATCGCCGGAGATTTTTTTGACGGTGGCCAAACGCATCAACGAAGACCCAGCCCGTTGCCTCGTGTTCGAAGATTCAGCCCATGGTGCCACCGCAGCAGCCCGTGCAGGGATGCGCTGTGTGGCCGTGCCGATTCCGGTTTTGGTTGATGCGTGGATGCCACCGGTGACGTTGCGTCTGCGGAGCCTCGGCGAGTTGTCGCCGGCCCAGTTGCTGGCACAAGTACACGGTCAAACCGCGTCGCCTGTTGATATGTAATACAGTGGTTGTATGTACCACAAAAACGCCCCACACCATCCATGCAGAACGGTGTGGGGCTTTGTGATGGTGTGCGCGCGCTAGCCCGGTTTTTGGGTGCTAATACCGTGCAAAAACAAATCGACCAGCGTGCGACTCAGTTGATCGGTGTCATGGCCACGCCCTTGGGCAACCGAGAATGGGTAGAGAATACCGAGGAGAACCCACGTGCTTGCCTGGACATCCACCATGCGGATGATGCCACTCGCTTGACCGGCGCGCAGGATGGCCCGGATACGCTCGATGAATTCGCGGTCGTACCGCATCGCAAAATTGCGCCGCTCTGTCTCGCCTAGATGCTGTAACTCGAACATGGCCAAGCGCATGGCTGAGCGTTGCACTGCGTTGAGTCCGAGCAACCCTTCGACAATTGCAGTGAGTTGGCTAATCGTATCACTCTGCGCACTACTCGCTCGTTGTACGATGCCAATCAATTGCGTTAAAGACTGCTCCATGATGGCCAGCAGTAATGCCTCTTTGTCAGCAAAATGGTAATAAATTGCCGCTTTGGATGCGCCGGATGCCTCGGCTATCTCGCGCATCGAAACTGCATGATACCCTGATGCCACAAAGCGATTTGCCGCCTCGATGATGATTTTCTCACGCAGATCAACGCTCATTGAGAATCCTAGAGCCCGCGGATGAGGCGTGCCGACTCATCCCATGGAATTGATGAAATCATGATGACAAGGGCCAAGGTGAAGAAAATTGCAGCAGACCGATGCTTGGCTTTGTCGTCAGCACCCTTGCGAATACGCCCAGAACCGATGTGGGCCAGTGCAATGGCAATCGTCATCATGGTGATGTGCTCAACTGCCCAGAAGCGTAATGTGCTGTCGCGCATCGCTGCTCCCATATCACTCATGGCACTAGTAGTGAGAGGGCTCAATACGCCGTACAACAGCAATCCGAGTACAAGCTGAAGGCTTGAAAGATGCACAAACGCTGCCGACAACCTGGCTTTGCCCTCATCCCATACTTGTGTGCCTGACCAGCCACGGAATGCTTGAACAATAATTAATACAGCCGCCAACAAAAGCGCCCAACGCGTCCAGGAATGGAGAAAAAGCGTAATACCGTATGCGCTCATAGATGAAACTCCGTTCGTGTGTTGCTCACGACATAATACATGTGTAGCACGCAAATTACGCTACACTCTCTCTATTATACATATCTGATATGGGTCAGTGTGCGTCTCGGTGGCTATGATGTGCGCGGTGACTCGTTCGTATCAACAAACCACAGCAACGCTGCCATGGCCGCAATAAATCGTGCTTGTTCGCCATACTCGGTCAACGCACTGATGCCGATAATCGCCAACACAATGAATGCATTCCACCATGCGACTGACCAGCGTCGTTGGTGCACATGGCGTATTAGTACAACGACCTGTGCGATGATTCCTACAATCATAAGTGCGCGATACCCAGACACATACCACGGGATCTCGCGCGTGATAACGGTGTAGATCCCGCCGTCATTGAGCCGCGCCATCTCAACCGGGATGACCAGCATTGCCCCAAGTAACATGAAACCGCGTTGAACAGCGAGCCATGGATTATGCAATATCCAATCAATGCTTTGGGCTACGAGCATGTTGCTCAGCGCCAGATACTCACGACTATTCATATCTGGTAATGCCTGTGCCATCGTCTGCATGGCGAGATCGGGCATCCAGGCACGGGCAATGTTAAATCCGGTATGACTACTCCACGATGCTTGCTCGAGGACGACGATGTGATATGCGTGCCAGCCGACACTGATGATGAGTGGCGCAAATAGGTACGGCAACGCCGAGCGACCAGCGCTTCGCCAGACATGCCATGCCACAACTGCGACGAGCATCGGCGTGAATGGCAACATGAACGGCCTGAGTGCATCGAGCCAGACGATGACAAACCCGATACCAATTATGAGCTGTGGTTTAAACGTTGCTTGTTGGAGCATGCGCCACAGCCAAATGAGTGGCGCAGCAAACAGTGCATCGTAGACCATCCACACATTGCGGTCATCATACCGAAAGACGAATGCACTCCCGGCGAGCAATCCAATCATGACAACACTCGCGCCAACCTGCTGACGGTTGCTCCCGCGTAACCAAGGTGCGAACGCCCAGACGATGCCGACAATCATGCCGATACGTACTAGGATTGAGAGGTAACCGACGCTCCATAGCCCGGGTATCCCTAACCAGTAAATGGCGTATTCGATGGTAAGCAACGGTATTGGCATTGCCATGCGCATGCTAGCAATGTATGTCCAAAAATCAGCCCAACCCCTGAATGCCGTCAAATCAACGCCTTGCATCCAATAGGCGGTTGCATAACTGTACACACCCTGAAAGCTCAGTGCGCCGATAAAAATTGGGATGTGGATGCGTTGTGGCAGGTGTGGGATTACCCACCGCCCCAGTTGCCAGCTGACCGTGCTTACGAGCAGTGTCATCAGTGGCTCGAGGGTGAGCGTGCCCGTGGTCAACCACTCAATCCCCCATAACGCCACCGTTGCCCCGCTCATGATGAGATACCAGCGCAGATCTGCTCGATACCCCCACCATACGGCGAGCCAGAGTACAAGCATGAGGATTCCGCCGATGACATATCCGTTCACCGGTGTAATTTGCTCATAGGAGGTGCCATACCAACGTGCCAACCGGATGCGTTGATCATCTGCACTCGTCGTCGGTTGTGATGAGGCAAATCCATATTGGGCGAATTGCTGATTTGTCAGTGGGATTACGTGGTCTTGCTGTGGCACAAATGCATATGGTACTAACCACTGATAGCGCCGGATTGTGGGTGCGAGGGGACTTGATATGCTCCCCACTGCGCCGTTGATGCTAATCGTGGTAGGGGCGTCGTTTTGGAGTGTGCTTTGGATAATCCAAAAACTTGTATGCCCGAGCGCCTCACCGAGCACCACGCTCATGTGGGATAACGAGTGATTTACTCGCGTATTTATGAAGCGGAACGCCTCTTTGGGTTGTTCGACCAGCCAGCGATATGGCCGTTGCGTGGCGTCCTCGATGATGCTTGCTTCATTGAGATGGAGCCAATCCTGCTGGATTGCCCGATTGTCAGTGGGATCGATGAAAATGGTCGTTGGTGTGTGGTTGAACGATAACCACACCACTCCCATGAGCATGAGAGTGGTGCATAGTATGGCTATGGTGTGGATGTAGCGTCTCGGTATTTGCATACCAACAGTGTAATCTAATCTTCGTCGTCGTGCTCTTCGCCGTGGGCAGTCATAATCATCAGGCCGCCACTATTGGGCATCATCGACATAGCGCGGAACCGGTGGTCGCGCTTGGGTTGGGGCTGATTTGCGGCACATGGTGTGCCGAACTTGGGTTGGCCATAGGGCAAATGCGTGGTGCCACGCGCTAGGATATGCAGGTAATTGGCCAACTCACCCTCCCACGGTTGGCCGTGGTTCCAGGGGACTGCGGAACGGGCGTTGCAGTAGTGCGCCACAAACGACCGGCGTAAGCGATCCTTGCTTTTGTTGGTATGGGATCGATGGAGCACATGCCCACCAAAGAACACCACATCGCCTGGGTCAACCTCTACTTTAATCTCGCGACCAGCATACTTAGCAGCGACCTTGGTGAGTCCGTTCTTGGCCTCATCGGTATTGCTGGCACCATAAATTGGCTCAAGATCCGCGAGCGTCTGATCGCCATTCGGTGATTGGCCATCACTGTCTGGGTAGATTGGCTCGGCCTGCGAGCCGACGGTCATCCATAGACAGCCGTTCTCCTCGTCGGCGCGATCAATCGCCAACCATGCGCCAATCAACGAATCGGGGAATGAGGGGATATAGTAGCTGTCTTGGTGATACCCTTGGCCTGGTTGCCCGGGTTGCTTGAAAAAGAGCATGGTCTGTAACGCCAGCACATCAGGACCAATCAATGCCTCAAGCACGTCAAGAATGCGGGGGTGCAGCAAATAACGCTCGTGGATTTCTGAGACACGATGAAGCATGTGGACACGGAGCCAATACTGGACGCGTTGCTCTGGTGTCAGATTGTCGGGCGGGAGAGGGACACCTGGGATGACCTCGCGGCCGTAGCGCAAATTGTCGGTATGTTCAATCAACTCAGCAATTTCGGCTGGGGATACGAGCCCTTTGACGACGAGATACCCTTGTGAATGAAAGTGGACGTATTCGTCAACGCTAACATGATAGCGGTCGGTACGTGGAGCCATGGGGGTGATGCTCATAGAGGTGCACACTCCTTTCCATCATCGGATTGGCCGGACATCATTGTTCTTCTCTATCATAGCATTTGTGGGGGTGGTAGTTATAGGGGCATCAACGACGGAATAAGTTTCGATTAAGAAACACAGAATTGGATGGAGTGTAAATAGTTTTTTGTGTATACGACTACATGCAGGCGTCTACCGTGGTAGGAGCGTAAGCGCCCGGGTGGCGCGATATTTTGCCCCAAAAACCACTTTATTTAACATAATAATTTATTTGTAATCTTACTGTAATCTAAAAATGATGAAAAACGGGATGAATACAGGGGTAAAAGGTAGGTATCTTGTTTGACACTCATAATTCACTATGGTATCATTCAACCTTGCAAATGCTGATGCAGATGCACAATCGGTTACGAGGAAGCCAACGTGCCCTTCTCTAAGGCGCAATGTATATTGCGACCAGATCCGAGGGCAACATATTTTTTTGTGTGCTGTTGGACTGAGGAGAAAGCAGAGAGCATGCCGACGATCAATCAGCTAGTTCGCAAGCCCCGCAAGCCAGTAGAGCGCAAGGTGAAGGCACCTGCTCTACGCTTCAACTACAACTCGTTGAAGGGCAAACTAACGCGTGGCAGTGGGTCACCATTCAAGCGTGGTGTATGTACGCAGGTACGCACGATGACCCCAAAGAAGCCCAATTCTGCGTTGCGTAAGATTGCACGTGTGCGTCTTTCGAATGGCATGGAGGTTACGGCCTACATCCCAGGTGAGGGTCACAACTTGCAAGAGCACTCAGTGGTACTGATCCGTGGTGGTCGTGTAAAGGACCTCCCGGGTGTACGGTATCACATTGTGCGCGGCACCTTGGACTCACAGGGTGTATCAAACCGCAAGCAGGGTCGTTCGAAGTACGGTACCAAGAAGAACGCTGCACCAGCCAAGAAGAAGTAACACACGCCTTCGTGCGTTCATGTAGGTTGAGAGGGAAGCTATGCCCCGACGTGGCACAACAGTAAAGCGTGAAGTTCTGCCAGACAGCCGCTATGGCAGTGCGGTTATTTCACATTTCATCAATAAGACGATGATGCGCGGCAAGAAGAGCTTGGCCGAGTCAATTGTGTATGGTGCGCTTGAGATGGCTGCAGAACGTCTCAAGAAGAGCCCAATGGAAGTGCTCGACGGTGCTTTGCGTAACGCAGGTCCAGTCATCGAGGTCAAGCCCCGCCGTGTTGGTGGTGCCACCTACCAAGTTCCAGTCGAAGTAAAAGCAGAGCGCCGACAGTCGTTGGCAATCCGCTGGTTGTTGGCTTCAGCCCGCTCACGTAGTGGCAAGCCAATGATTGAGCGTTTGGCCCTTGAGTTGGTCGATGCGTTCAACAACACGGGTACGACCATCAAGAAGCGTGAGGACGTGCAACGTATGGCCGAGGCCAACCGCGCCTTCTCACACTACGGTCGTTTCTAAGATTTGGGTTGATGTCGCCTGGGCGACGCTTCTAAGGAGTAGATAAAGGCCATGCCTCGAGAGACGCCGTTAATTCGTTACCGTAACATCGGTATTATCGCGCACATTGATGCCGGTAAGACCACCACCACGGAGCGTATTCTGTATTACACCGGTCGTTCGTACAAAATCGGTGAAGTACACGAAGGTACTGCCACCATGGACTGGATGGAGCAGGAGCGTGAGCGTGGTATCACGATTACCTCAGCTGCCACCACCGCCGAGTGGACCGTAGAGGGTACCTCATACCGTATCAACATCATCGACACCCCAGGCCACGTGGACTTTACCGCTGAGGTAGAGCGTTCACTGCGTGTGCTTGATGGTGGCGTTGTGGTGTTCGACGCCGTTGCTGGTGTGGAGCCGCAGTCAGAGACTGTATGGCGCCAGGCCGACAAGTACCGCGTACCACGTATTTGTTTTGTCAACAAGATGGACCGCACCGGTGCTAACTTTGAGCGCACTGTTGACATGATTGTTGATCGCTTGGGTGCGAAGCCGGTGTTGGTTCAATTGCCTGTCGGTGCTGAGGATCGATTCCGCGGCATTATCGATTTGATTGAGTCAAAGGCTGTGTTGTACTCAAACGAGGACATGGGTCGCAAAGAAGAGTTCGTTGACATTCCAGAAGAGTTCCAAGCGAAGGCTGCCCAAGCCCGCCTCGAGATGATTGAGCGCATCTCGGAGACTGACGACGAGTTGACGATGATGTACCTTGAGGGTCAGACACCATCAACCGAACAGCTCCGTGCCGCATTGCGCAAGGCCACCATTGCAGGTACGTTGGTACCGGTGTTGTGTGGCGCTGCATTGCGCAACAAGGGCGTGCAACGCATGCTCGACGCCATCGTCTACTTCTTGCCATCACCACTCGACATTCCACCGATTCGTGGCACAATGCCGGGCGTTGATTCAGAAGCTGAGGATGCCGAGTTTATTATTCGCAAGACTGACGATGCAGAGCCATTCACGGCACTCGTCTTCAAGATTGTGGCTGATCCATTCGTCGGTAAGTTGGCATACTTCCGCGTGTACTCGGGCAAGCTCGAGGCCGGTAACTACGTGCTCAACACGACACGTAACAACCGTGAGCGCGCTGGTCGTTTGATCCAGATGCATGCCAATCACCGCGAAGAAATCAAAGAAGTATTCGCTGGTGACATTGCAGCCATGGTGGGTCCAAAGCAGAGCTTCACGGGTGACACCATCTGTGATCCTGAGAACCCAATCGTGCTCGAGAATATCCGCTTCCCAGAGCCCGTGATTCAATTGGCCGTTGAGCCCAAGACCAAGGCCGATCAAGACAAGATGGGTGTGGCGTTGGGTAAGTTGGCCGAAGAAGATCCGACCTTCCGCGTCTTTACCGACCTGGAAACCGGTCAGACCATCATCGCCGGCATGGGTGAGCTTCACCTTGAAGTTATCGTTGACCGTATGCGTCGCGAGTACAAGGTTGAGGCCAACCAAGGTAAGCCACAAGTCGCCTACCGTGAGTCAATCACGCAGAATACCGACATTGACAGCAAGTTCGTCCGTCAGTCGGGTGGTAAGGGTCAATACGGTCACGTGAAGTTGACACTTGAGCCACTTGAGCGCGGTTCAGGCTTTGAGTTCGTCAATGGCATCGTTGGTGGTTCGATTCCTCGTGAATACGTCCCGGCCGTCGAAGCTGGTATCAAAGAGGCGATGTCTGGTGGTGTCATGGCCGGTTATCCAGTAGTTGACCTCAAGGTCACGCTGTATGACGGTTCATACCACGAAGTCGACTCATCCGAAATGGCCTTTAAGATTGCAGCCTCAATGGGCTTGAAGGACGGCGTGAAGAAGGCCGGCCCACAAATTCTTGAGCCTGTCATGAAGGTCGAAGTGGTCACTCCCGAAGACTTCCTTGGTACGGTGTTGGGCGACCTCAACAGCCGCCGTGGTCAAGTCGAAGGTATGGAAGCTCGCGGTAATGCACAGGTTGTCCGCGCCTACGTACCGCTTTCAACGATGTTCGGTTACACCACTGAGTTGCGTTCAGCAACCCAGGGTCGCGCCACCTCATCAATGGAGTTCGCCCACTATCAACCAATGCCTGATCACTTGGCACAGGAAATCATCACCAAGCGACGTGGCTAATTCTTTGGTATAATACTTATCTTGTTCGTAACATTGCACAGTGTGGAGGCATGAGGAGTCATGGCAAAGCAGAAGTTTGAGCGTAACAAGCCACATATCAACGTCGGCACCATTGGTCACGTCGACCATGGTAAGACCACGTTGACGGCCGCCATCACCAAGGTGTTG
>Ga0068872_10000894_pt1 | contig 24418 bp, 18 predicted proteins | sample NOAtaG_7_FD_66441 | JGI IMG/M metagenome (GOLD analysis project Ga0068872, IMG submission 66441) | Freshwater lake microbial communities from Lake Erie, under a cyanobacterial bloom - NOAA_Erie_Diel1S_2200h metaG | ecosystem: Environmental > Aquatic > Freshwater > Lake | place: USA: Ohio, Lake...
CAGGGATTAAAAATTATCAGGCAAAGCTACAAGAGCGCGAACTCAAACTATTAACTTTATTGGCAAACAAACACGGAATACAACTCAACTACCAATAAAAAAGCAAGATGTCATTGGCAGGTTTGCAAGATTCTTGCAACAAATGGCTTTTCGCAAGTACGTCAGAAGGGCAGCCACATCATCATGCAGCTGAAAACAAATGATTCCACGATCACTGTTCCAGTGCCAGACCACAAAGAAACAAAAAAAGGCACGCTTCAATCCATCATTCGCCAGTCTGGCTTATCCAGAGAGTCATTTGAAAGTTGACTAATCCATCCTATACCCCTTCAAAATCGCCTTTGCCAAGGAGACTTTGTGCACTTCATCCGGGCCATCGTAAATTCTAGCTCCACGCTCGTGCCGATACCAAAAGGAAAGAAGCGTATCATCGGTAATACCCAAAGTTCCGTGTATTTGAGTGGTTTTTTCTTACGTTTTAACTTAGAAAGCCAAAACCCCCAATACATTTCTTTTCGGCTTTTTGAAAATTGATTAAAATATTTTTTACAAAAAAATTGCAAGATTGGGGGGGGGGGTACTACTTTAGATTCATCAAAACAAATGTTGCGCAACTATTTTTTTTGGTAGGGAATTATTTTTCTAAACCATTAAATCAAAAAAATTTATGAAAAAGTTAAGTGTTTTTTTCGGATCTTGTTTGATTGTTCTGTTTTCAGTTTCGAGTAATGCATCTAGCACCCATACTTTGGATGCTTCAGTTAAAGATGATGGCGTAAGATGCAAAGTTTATAATGACAATGGTGGCTTGATTGCCAGCTGTTGGTTTTGCAATTGTGGTGCATTGGCTGCTGGTGCTCGTATTAAGAAATAATAATCAAAAATTATGAAAAAGCTATTTAGTTTTCTTGTACTTATCACAACAGTAAGTTTTTTGTCAAAAGCCAATCTCCAAATTGAAATTAATGATGCCAGTCAGGTAAAAAGTGAAGAGGGAATCAGGTGTAGAATTTACAACGATGCTGGAAATCTCGTAGCATCATGTTGGTTTTGTAGTTGTAATAATTTGGCGAAAGGTGCGTTAAACAAATAAGTATTCGAATTGACCAATGATCCGGACTAATAGCTAAAGCAAAGTTCGGATCATTTTTCCAATTACATAGGATTTTACATCCACTTAACTTTTGGATTTGCCTGGCAGGATTGAGGGCTAGTATTCATTTGAAAGCATCATCCAATATATCGAACATCAATCAAATATTGCCAAACTAGACTATGCAAAAAACAATCTTTATCCTTGTATTAATAATGTGTATAGCATTATTTGACTCATTTGCTCAAAAGAAATCAATGATATTGGTTTATGACTTTAATTCTTATGGTGGGTACAAATCGCAATTGAAGCTGTATGTTGATGAGCGATATGCCAAATTTGTATTTCATACGGAAGATGTAACCCTAAAAGGAGAGAATGACGAAGAGTATTATCATTACTTTGAACATTTCGAAAACTTTTATAACCTTAAAAATGGTGGAGTAATCGAGTACCGAAAGCTGAGGGACAGCACAAAAATTCAAGCTAGCTGGAAGAACTCAATAAAATGGAAAATAACAGAAGAAACTAAAGTGATCAATGGCTATAAGACCCAAAAAGCAACTGCAGAATCGTATAACACAGATGGCCGTGGAGATTGGGATTATGGAGATGCCATTGCTTGGTTTACTCAAGATATACCATTGCCCATCGGCCCCGAGAGATATTATGGATTACCTGGCTTAATTGTTAAACTTGAATTTGCAAAAAGACCGAATAAGGTGTTCATTTTAAATACCTTGGAATACAAACCATTTGTGCTTTCTGCGCCAAACTTTAATGCAGTAGTCGTAGCACCCGAGGAAATCGTGCGACCGAGTTTACTTAAAGACAAATTGAAAGACAAGAAGTGGCGTGCCGGTGCACGCGAGTTGCTACTTAATGATAATTAAGCGTGGCGCAACTTTTTTAATATCAAAATTATTTCTAAATTTTCTAAACCTTTGAAATTAAAATTTTATGAAAAGGCTGGGTGCATTCTTATTTTTTGTGGTTATTCTGTTTTTAAATTCTAAGAGCGTTAAATCTCAAGAATCAACCTTAAATGATGTAATACGTTGTCAGGTTTACGATGAAAATGGACATCTCTTAGCATCTTGTTGGTTTTGCGATTGTAATAAGTAAAATGAAAGTTTAAAGGAACTTATGTAAAAACAACCATAAGGCATTTGAAAAAAAGCCTCGAAGCCGTCTTTGATCACACTGAGAAGCAACCTATACAATGAGGCTGTAAAAAGCAATTGTTAACTCACAGTTTACTTATACTTTTGTTTAAGTTTTACGATTATTTTTCCAGCATACCCACTTGGATTTGCTAATAATGTTTAGGTTTATTAAGGGGTCTCCAATATAAAATACAAGGCAAAATTGATCCACAACTCCGTTGAAAAAGATATTTCTTCCATTATTACTAACTACATATTTTTTTAATAGCTTTTCACAGCTCACCCTCAAAGGCACGGCAACCGATAGTGTTACAAAGATGCCGATAGAGTATCTGCTCACTGCCATCTATCATTACAAGTCTGACAAAATAATCACGTATGCCTACACCGATCCACAAGGGAACTATACCTTGGTGCTACCGTATGCTGCGGGCATCTTCACCTTCAAAACACGTAGCTTAGAGTATGCAGACTATGCCCGCGATATTGTGCTGGGCGATGCCGGGCAAAAAGAAATTACTCTTTCTTTTGAGGTAGTACCTAAAATAAATGCACTCAGCGAAGTGGTGGTGAAGGCCAAGCTCTCGCCCGTGATTGTAAAAAAAGACACCATCATTTACGATGTGGCGCACTACACGCAGGTGGGCGACCAAACGTTGGAGGATGTGCTGCGCAAGATGCCCGGCTTTGAAGTGCAAGAAAATGGCGAACTGAAAATAAACGGCAAGCCAATTGCCAAAGTGCTGATAAACGGTGAAGAGTTTTTAAAAGGCGGTGCAGCCCTTAGCACACGTAGCATCAGCCCCGAGATGGTGCAAAGCCTTGAGGTGCGGCTGGACGAGAAGGATACTAAAATAAAAGAGAGCCTGCTCAACTCTGATAAAATGGTGGTGCTGGACATTAAGCTGAAAGACGATTTGGACAAATCTCTTTTTGGAAAAGCACGCATTACCTCAGGCTATCAAAATAATGCTGCGATAGGCGGCTACGCCAACCTTTTTAGGTTGGGCAAAAAGCAAAAGTACCACCTGCTGGGCGAGTACGATGCCTTCGGGCAGCAAACCATCTCATTGATGCAGATCAGTAACATTGGGCGAGAAGCATATCAAAGTATTTTCAATCTGCCTGCTAACTTCAATAGCCTGGCCGAAAACCCTGAATTCGACAAAGAAGTATATGGGTTCAAAGATTTTACACAGTCCAAGCAAGGCATAGGCGGCATTACGGCCAAGTACAACCTCTCTAAAAACTTGGAAATGTTTGTAGGCAGCTACAACAGTTTTGCAAAAGAAGGTGTGGGCAGCCAAACGCAGCAGCGCTTTTTTGATTCACCCACTTTTCAATTTTCCGATCAAAAAACGAACACTAACTATCTTTCGAAAAACAAAATCGATTTTGAGTACGACAACGAAAAAATAAAAGCCAACTACAATTTGAATGTGGTGCTTACCAACAAAAATTTGTCGGCCTTCAACCAAAGCGCGGCAGACGGGCATAATTTTTTGCTCGACAAAGGCAATCAAGCTGATGAGTTTTACAACAATTTTTTGTTTGAATATCTGTTCAATAACAAAATTGCCATTCAAAGCAAAGCCTTTTTTGGCGTGAGCAACAAATCCATTGCCACCAACCTTAGCCACAACCAACCGGCCTACGTAACTTATTTGGCTGATGACAATGGCCAAGTGGTAAACAACTTTTATCAAACCATCAACGAAAACAAAAAAGAGTTTGCGGCAGATGCCAAAGTACAAGCTCAAGGCAGCTTGGGCTCTTGGCAATTGGGCGTTCAGCTTTACGCAGAGCAGCGCGATATTGGCAAAGCGGCATTCAACAGCATCGCGCCAGAAAAAATTGCCCTCAACAACTCACTCTTTGCGGGGGTAACACCCACCTTGAACTACAGCAAGTGGATGCCCTACGCAGAGCACCGCATCAGTTTTGGCAAAGCCAGGCTCAACAATAAAATAGGGTTGGCCAGTTTACGTTTTCCTGTGCTTGATTTATCCTCTCAAAACGCGAGTTTGTTAGAATATGATGGCGGCCTTAAAATTGACTTTAACACCGAAGACAATTTTGCTTTTTCGTATTCTCAAAAAGTATCTGCCCACCCATTGCTGAATATAGCACGTGGTTACGACCTGATCGATTTTCAAACGCTCTCCACACCGCAGCTTACCAACCCCCGGCCACAACTGGAATCCACTATGCAGATGAGCTTCGACAAAGCCATCAACCCCATCAACACCGCTGCGCAAGTATTTGCGCTTTATGCGCAATCAAAAACCTACAATTCATTTGCTTTCAACACACAACCATTTATAGGGCTAAATGCCAATCAGCTTTCGGGAAATTACTTAGTGGCAGGGATGAAGCTGGCAACTATTTTTAACAAGTTCCCCTTCAATCTAAAGATAGAACCCACTTATCTCGCCAACGAAAACGATAATTTAGATGAGCAAAACAGAATCTATAAAACAAGTACACAACGAAAAATGTTGCAGTTGAGACTGTTGTCAAGTTTTGAAAAGAAGAACTACAACTTTGAACTCAAAGCAAAGTATTCTGATTTCAGGTTCGCCAGTGATATCACCTTGCCAAGCAACCAATATATGTTTTTGGCAGGCTTGATTTATAAGCAGACTTTCCTGCAAAAAAAATTGCTGGTGCAAACCTCGGTGCAGCGGGTAGATATTTGGGGTGGCGGCACGGCTGTTAACGTCAATCTCAATGCCCGTGCCCAATACACCATAAATTCTTTTTCTGCCTTTGTGGAGGGAGACAATCTGTTGGATAATCAATACTTCATCCGGCAAACCATTTTGCCCACTTACTTTTCTGAAAGCCAGCAATTTTTATTTGCGAGATTTTTTAGAATAGGTGTTGAATATTCATTCAAGTAAATATGACATCACTGTTCAATCGGGCTCATCCAAAGGGTCTTTTTGAGAAGATGGTTACTCCATCCCATACCCCTTCAATATCGCCTTCGCCAACGATACCTTGTGTACTTCGTCCGGGCCATCGTAAATTCTGGCACCACGTTCGTGCCGATACCAGAAAGAAAGCAATGTATCATCCGTAATGCCGAGTGCACCATGGACTTGAATTGCTTTGTCCAATGTTTTCATCAGCACATCTGCCACGAAAAATTTAATGGTTGAGATTTCTTCTTTGGCAGCTTTCGCGCCCTCCTTTTCCATTTTGTATGCCGTGTGCAAAACCATCAGTCGTGCTGCATTTATATTTGCACGACATTCCGCGATCCATGCCTGAACAATTTGTTGATGGCCTAGAAATTTGTGATCGCTTAATTTTCGGGTGGCCGCCCGGTTACACATTAAATCAAATGCCCGTTCACAAATGCCGATCCATCGCATGCAATGATGAATACGTCCCGGCCCCAATCGCGCTTGCGCCAATGCAAAACCTTGCCCCTCCTGACCGATCAAGTTTTCGATGGGAACCTTGCAATTGGTAAATCGTACTTCTGCGTGACTGAAATAGTCTTCGCCCGCCTCGCCCATGATTGAAATGTTGCGCACCAACTGAAACCCCGGATTTTCCAGTGGCACCAAAACCATGCTGGCTCGCAAATAGGGGTTTGGATTCTGCGCATCCGTCACCGCCATCACAATCGTAAAGTTGGCGCCATCGGCTGCGGTGGTAAACCATTTGTGCCCATTGATTACATATTGGTTCCCTTCCCGTTGTGCTGTTGTCGCCATATTCACCGGATTAGAACCGGCAAACTCAGGCTCAGTCATTGCAAAGCAAGAACGAATCTCTCCGTCCATAAGCGGGTGCAAATATTTCTTTTTCAATTCAGCGGAAGCGAACTGATGCATCAGTTCCATGTTGCCGATATCGGGGGCGTTGCAGTTAAAAATCAAGTGACCTAGGGGAGAAGTGCCTAACACTTCACTCACTTGTGCAAACTCCATTAAATTCAACCCCACACCCCCTTCTTGAGGTGATAAATGTGGAGCAAACAGTTTTTGAGTTTTCGCTTTTTCACGCAACGTTTTGATAATTGACAGCGATTGTCGAAACGGTTTGGTTATGATGCCCAACTCAATGGGGTACACTTCCTTTTTCAAGAAATCTTGGTACTGCGGAAGGAGGGCTTTTAGTTTTTCGGTGAGGAAGAGTTCAGTCATCCTGTAAATTAGAATTTTTCACGCAAAGGCGCAAAGACGTTCGAGAATTTGTGTCTGCCCCACCCATCAATAAGTCTGATGCTTTTTTCACAATTTTACTTAGATTGCCAACCCAGCAATGAAAAAACTATTCGCAATTGCTTTTGTGTGTCTCTTCTTACTGCATTTTGCGGGAGTATACACCTATTTTGGTGTGCGGCTGATGGCCATTCGGCAAGAGATGAAGCAGCTATTGAAATCTACCCCAGACCATCAGCTAGAATTGATTCGGCTCACAAAATCAGAATATCAAAAATCATTGCGCGAAGAGGATGAATTGGAGTTGAACGGTAAAATGTATGACATTGCCCGGGTGGAAGTGAAGGAAGGAATCTATTTTGTCTATGCCTTGCACGATAGTGCTGAGGACAACTTACTCGGGTTTTTAGATGAAGTGGTAAAACGTTCTTCGTCCGATAAAAAGCCTGTGCCCGCACAGTTGCTTCAATTTTTTTCATTGGATTTTATTTCGCCTCAAACTAAGATTTGCTTTGTAAGGGAACTGGCAGAAACTATTTCGCCAGCTTACCCAATGATGTACTCCGCCTTTTATCTCTCCATCGGCACCCCCCCACCTAGAGGCTGAATTTATCTTCTGTGTTTAGTTTTTACCATGGCGAGTACGCCATCGGTGTTTTTTCTATTTTATTCTAACCAAAAAATTTATGAAGATTTTTTATACACTCATAATTGTATTTGTATGCTTTTCCGCAAAAGCACAGTATTCGGAAAACGAAGAAAGTGATACGCTAAAGACTTCCTACTTGACGGAAGTTGTCATTTCTGCCAACAAGATTCCCGAGCAACGAAGAGAAGTAGCCCAGCAGGTATACATGATTCGCCCATCGGTAATAAAGTCTCTTAACTCGCAAACAACGGCCGACCTTTTACAAAATACGGGCATGATCGCAATGCAACGTAGCCAGCAAGGTGGAGGAAGCCCCATCATGCGAGGTTTCGAGGCCAGTCGTGTTTTGTTAGTTGTTGACGGAGTGCGGATGAACAACGCCATTTATCGCGCAGGGCACTTACAAAATGTGTTACGTGTGGACAACAACAACTTAGATCATGCTGAAATTTTGTTTGGCCCTTCCTCTACGGTGTACGGAAGTGATGCGTTAGGTGGTGTGATTCATTTCTACACACGCAATCCGCAGTTGTCAACTGTTGATGGCAAAACAAATACCTCTGGCGAAAGCTTTGTTCGACTTGGCTCTGTCAATGATGAAAAGACGTTTCATTTTGATTTGAACGTTGCTGATAATCGATTGGGGTCATTTACATCTTTTACATTAAGTAATTTCGGAGATCTCCGAATGGGCAAAGAAAAAAATCCGAATCTTGATCAGCCCTTTGGCTTGCGTAATCAATACGTGGTGCGTGCGCCAGACAATTCAGGTGATTTGTTGGTTGATAACGCAGACCCGTTAGTACAGAAATTTAGTGGCTATCGTCAATGGGATTTACTTCAAAAGTTTCTTTACAAAGCAAATGATCGCGTAAGCCATCATTTAAATTTTCAATATTCTAGTTCAACGAACATACCTCGTTATGATCGTCTTACCGATCCGGGCGCAAATGGCATCGGTTTGCGAACTGCAGAGTGGAATTACGGCCCTGAAAAACGGTTTATGGGAAGCTATTCCATTAAGGTGACAGATTTAGGAAAATGGGCAGATGGGCTAACTGCTACCGCGAGCTATCAAGATGTTGAAGAAAGCAGGATTACCAGAAATTTCAATAGCAATAATCGGGACAGCCGAGTTGAGAAAATCAGTGTGTATGGATTTAACATTGACTTTAACAAAGAAATCAAAGGACATAAAATCAGGTACGGATTTGATGGCCAATACAATGTATTAAATTCAACGGCCACTCGTACCAATATAACCAACCTATCCTTTTCGTCTGTCAGTACTCGCTATCCAGACGGGGAGAATGTAATGGGCTTGTATGCATTGTACATCACACACACGAAAGAACTATCGGAAAATCTTTTCCTGAACGATGGTATTCGCCTCGGATATAGCACTCTGTTTTCAAGCTTTAATAGTCAACAGTTTTTTGCGTTTCCTTTTAAAAGAATTAGCCAGGAAAACACATACGCCAGCGGAAACATTGGATTAGTATACACGCCCACTTCATGGAAATTCTCTTTGATGGGAAGTACCGGTTTCAGAGTGCCTAACTTTGACGATCTTTCCAAAGTATTTGATACGCAAACCGGCACCTCAACTTCTGCAGGTACGCTTGTGTTGCCAAACTCAGAACTAGGGCCTGAACGCACCATCAATGCAGATTTGGCTGTAACTCGTTTCTTTGGTGCAAAAGCACGATTAGAAGCGGTAGGGTTCTATACTAAATTCTTGGATGCGATAGTCGTGAGGCCTTCCTCCTACAACGGCCAATCTACCATTACTTACAATGGGTTTCCTGCCAATATTTTTACAAGTCAAAATGCAGCGGAGGCTTACTTGTATGGCTACACGCTTGGTGGACGATATGATTTTACACAGCAATTTTCACTTACTGCTTCTTATAATTTTACTTATGGACGAGTTCTAAACCCGGGTAGTACCGAAACACCATTGGATCACATTGCACCAGCTTTTGGCAGAGGTGGGATTCTCTATTCCACCAAAAAAATCCGAGCCGAAGCTTTTCTTAATTTTAGTTTAGAAAAAAGTTTGGGTGATTATAGTAATAGCGGTGAAGATAATCTTCAATATGCTACGCCTACCGGCATGCCAGGATGGTACACCATTAATCTTCGCGGCTCTTATGAGATTAACAAGACCTTTGTGGTGCAAGCAGGTATTGATAATTTAATGGACATTCAATACCGTACGTTTGCGTCTGGCATCAATGCACCCGGAAGAAACATTTTTGGAACACTGCGTGTGAAATTTTAATTTTCTCTATAAGCCCTTGTGCCTTCGTGTCTTAGTGGTTAGAACTTTACCACTAGGCACTAAGACGCAAATCTAATTCTTAAAACGAAGTTTAAAGAACAATAAGATCCCGGCCAAAATTAGTGTGAGCAAATTAGCAGTAATCACGGGTATATCGTTTACCAAAATACCGTACGCTAACCACATCGCTACGCCTAAACAGAAAAGCGAAAACATACCGAGTGATAAATCTTTGGCGGAACGGCTCTTCCACGTCTTGATTACTTGAGGAAGAAATGCAATAGTGGTGAAAGCGCCAGCCGAAAGGCCAAGAAGTTGTGTTGGGTTCATGGGTAGTTTTTTAACTAAGGCGCAAAGCTAATTCATCCACTTGATGAAAATCCAGCGATGTAATCTTTTCAACATTTGAGACTATTAAACCGATTGCGGGATTTTTAATGCGCCTCCAGCCAATTCTTCCCCACCCCCACCTCCACCTCCATAGGCACATCCAAAATCACGGCAGATTTCATGAGTTCTTTGATGTTAGGCTTCACGATTTCAACTTCATCTTGATGAAGATCGAACACCAATTCATCATGCACCTGCAAAATCATTTTCGTTTGCAGCTTTTCCTTTTGTAGCCAACGATGAATATTGATCATGGCAATTTTTATGATGTCTGCGGCACTTCCTTGAATAGGCGCATTGATGGCGTTGCGCTCTGCAAAGCCCCGGGTAGAGATATTGCGCGAGTTGATGTCACGCAAATATCTTCTTCTTCCTAAAATGGTTTCAACATATTCTTTTTCACGGGCGAGGTTGATACTATCGTCCATATATCGCTTGATGGCGGCAAACTCTTTAAAATAGGATTCTATAATTTCAGCCGCTTCCGTTCTGGAAATGTTAAGATTCTGCGCCAATCCAAAAGCAGTGCTCCCATATAAAATTCCAAAGTTCACTTCTTTTGCCTTACGCCTCATATCAGGCGTTACCTTATCAATTTCTACTTTGAAAACTTTGGCAGCAGTTGTGGTGTGAATGTCTCGTCCTAATCGAAATGCTTCAATCATTGTTTCATCCTTCGCGAAAGAGGCAGCGATGCGTAATTCGATTTGCGAATAGTCGGCAGACATGAAAAGAAAATTCTTATCACGTGGCACGAAGGCACTGCGTATTTGTCTTCCTTTTTCTGTACGGATGGGAATGTTTTGCAAATTGGGATTGTTAGAACTTAGCCTACCCGTTGCTGCGACTGCCTGTCGGTAATCTGTATGTACCCGGTGATCGAATTGACTTACCATTTTTGGAAGTGCATCTACATACGTGGATCGCAGTTTTTCATACTCACGATAGTCTAATATCTTCTTGGCGATTTCGTGTTCGTCTGCCAATTTGGATAAAACCTCCTCGCCCGTTGCATACTGACCCGTTTTCGTTTTTTTAGTTTTATCCATCAGCTTCATCTTGTCGAACAAGATTTCGCCTAGTTGCTTGGGCGAGCCAATGTTAAATTCCTGTCCGGCTATTTCATAAATTTCCTTTTGTACTTTCTCGCTATCTCTTCTCAACGCATCTGACATCAGTAGAAGTGCTTGTTCATCTAGAGCCACTCCTTCAAACTCCATAGCTACCAGCACGTGCAACAACGGCATCTCCACATCACGCATCAGGCGCGAGTGACCTCGCTTCTCTAACTCCTTTTGCAATTTTTTCTTCAACTGAAGCGTTTGATCTACACGTTCAAAGCGTGCGTGTGCTTCTGTTTCGGGTGAGAGTTGATACCCCAGGTATTGATTGCAAATGATCCCCAAATCGTGTGAAGCTTCCGGCTCAATCAAATAATGAGCGAGCATCGTATCGAAGAGGGTGCCTTTCACTTCAATGCCTGATTTTTTTAGTGCAAGAATTGGTAACTTAATATTGTGACCTACTTTAATGATGGCCTCGTCAGCAAATACTTCGCGAAATGCAGAAACTGATTTTTGTTCGAGTTCAAATGCCTCCGCTGGTGCTGGGGAAATGAGCAAACCCTTGATCACGAAATCAAAATGCTCCGCTTGATCGGTGAGTACTTCAAATGAAAATTCCTTCTGTAATTTAAGTCTTGCCGCTAGCTGAGTTGCTTCGTCTTCATTGAGCTTTTTGTAGTTTACTAAAGATTGATCGAGTACCTTTTTTTCAGTCTCTTCTGTGACCGCGGCTGGTGGCTCCTCCCCTCCAAACATTGAAAGCTGTGCCGGTTTAGCTGCTGCCACTGGTGGGCTTACGACCGAGGATCCAGCTGCTGTTGCAAAAATCCGAGGCGCCATCGTCTTAAACTCTAAGTCTTCGATAATCGGCTTTAGTTTTTCAGCATCTGGGCCAGAATACTCCAGGTCTTTTTCATTCCACTCAACAGGGACGTCCAAAACAATAGTCGCTAACTTCTTCGATAGAATTGCTTGCTCACCAAATTGCTCTACGCGTTCCTTTAATTTGCCTTTTAGTTCGCTGGAGTGGGCAATAATGTTCTCCACACTTTTGTATTGCTTCAACAATTCTGCCGCTGTTTTTGGCCCCACCCCCGGAATGCCCGGAATGTTGTCGGAAGTATCTCCTTGCAATCCCAGGATATCGATCACTTGCGAAACATTTTCAATATCCCACTTTTCACACACCTCTTTCGGGCCGAGAATATCTACCGAGTTGCCCATGTAGGCGGGCTTGTATAACAAAATGTTGTCGGTTACCAGTTGACCAAAGTCTTTGTCTGGGGTCATCATGTATACCTTGAACCCTTCTCGTTCGGCCTTCTTGGCAATGGTGCCGATGATGTCATCTGCTTCGTAGCCATCCATTTCCAAAATAGGGATGTTGAAGCCTCGAATAATGTCTTTTACTTTAGGTACACCTGCTCGAATATCTTCGGGTGTCTCTTGCCGGGTGGCCTTGTATTCTGTAAAAATCTCATCTCGAAAAGTTTTGGCAGAAGTATCAAAGGCAACCGCAATATGCGTTGGCTTCTGCTTTTGCAAAACCTCTAGTAGCGTATTCGTAAAGCCAAACGGCACGGAGGTGTTGATGCCTTTTGAATTGATGCGCGGGTTTTTGGTAAACGCAAAATGGGCACGGTAAATTAATGCGTAGGCATCGAGTAGGAATAGTTTCTTTTCAGGCATTTTCAGTTTGGGAACGACTCGCAAGTTAAAAAAGAAGCAGGAGAAAAATATTACCAAAAAAACGTACCTTTTGTGCCATGCAAAAGTTCGTACGGTGGGTTGTGATACTAATTCTGGCTTCGACTAAGGTTTGTTATGGCCAAACTAATGTCATTGACAGTCTGCAACGCATTGTTGCTTTGCAGCGAAACGACACCACCGAGCTCCATGCCCTATTGGGCTTAACCAACGAATTCTTACGCAGAGATTTAAAACAGTCCAAAAAATTTGCGTTGCAGGTAGTTTCCTTAGCCGATACACCGCAAGAAGTACGGTGGTTGGCTTCGGCCTACAACTATCTGATTACGGTCTATCTGCAATCGGGTGGTCTGGATAGTGCCTACTATTACATTCAAGCATCCGAAAAAGTGGTGAAGGAGAACCCTGCTAATTCTAGAATCAAGTTCAATTACAATCAAGCAGTCAGTCTGTTTTACAAAAATATCGGAGAGTATAAAAAAGCCCTACCCTACATGCTTGAGAATTTGGAAATATGGAAAATGGAAGACGAAAATAAGGCTGGACAATTGCTAAATCTGGGTAATCTGTATATCAATATGGGCGAATTCAAAAAGGCAGCCGAATCACATTTGCAATCTCTTCGTCTATTTGAATTGATTGGGGGTACGCGAGGGCAATCCTATTGTTTGCATAGCCTGGGAAAAACTTTTCTGGAACTAAAACGATACAGCGATGCAAGGTCCTACTTAGAACGTTCGTTAAAATTAAAGAAAGAATTAGGCGACAAACGCGGACTAGTAACTTCCTCCAGCGCACTCGCAGATGTTTATACAAATGAGAGGCAGTATAAACTAGCAAAAGAATACTATGAGACGGCCATAAAAGTTGCCCAAGAAATTAACATGCCCATCGAGGTAAGCCGCAGCCAACATCAAATGGGGGTGATGTATAAGCAAATGGGCGACCTTGAACGCGCAGTGGAAAATCTCAATCAAAGTTTGAAGCTTGCCCAAGCGCTAAAGGACAGCTCATTAAGCAAACAAATCGAGTCAACATTGGTAGGTATAGACCTCGAAAATCAAAAAGCCAAAACAACTGAGTCTTTCCTTTTATCTAACCTGAACACAACCATTCGCACGGGCGATCGCCAAAGGCAAGCGAATGAGTACTCCAAATTGAGCGACTACTATGCGCTGAAAAGGGAGTATGAAAAGGCCTTCGACTATTTAAAAAAGTACACAGAGTTAACCGATAGTGTACAAGGAAGTTTAGTTTTGATTTCGCTGAAAGAGCTGGAAGAAAAGTACAAGACCGAGAAAAAGGAGAAAGAAATTGCCTTATTGAAAAAAGACCAGGAGTTACAAACCCTGGCACTCAGCCGGCAGCGAGTAATTATTACATTAGGCATCATTGGCTTTATCTCTGTTCTAATTATCGCTGGCTTGTTGATAAACCGCTACAGGGTGATGAACCGCACCAAACGACTGCTCGAAATCGAAAAAGTGCGCAACAGTATTGCCCGTGATTTGCATGACGATATGGGCTCAGCTCTTTCCAGCATCAATATCCTTAGTCAGGTAGCGCTCGTATAAAAAATGGAAATACGCAAAGCTACCTACAACGAATTGGAGATCAGTCGGCTCGCATGATGGAAGACATGGGGGATATGGTGTGGTCTATCAACCCACGGAATGATTCGATGAGTCAGGTGCTTATCCGCATGCGAGAATTTGCTTCAGAAATTTTCGAATTAAAAAACATCGAATATCAGTTTTCTGAAAAAGGCACTGAAAATTTGGTATTGAATGCAGACCAGCGAAAAAATCTCTTCCTGATTTTTAAAGAATCCATCAACAATGCCGCAAAGTATAGTCAAGCAGACAAAATTGAAATCAATCTTCACCAGCAAGATCATTCCTTAGTCATGTCCATCAAAGACAATGGACAAGGCTTTGATGAACAAAAAGTAAAAGCCGGCAATGGACTGCGCAACTTACGTGAGCGGGCAAAAGAGATAAACGCCAGATTAGAATTGAAAAGTAAAGTGGGTGCCGGAACTGAAGTAAACCTAAACGTACCTATCGCATGATGATGCGATACCATCACATAAAAGTAAAAGTGATATTTACAGCCTCGATATGATGCCGCACTCGATTTTACTCTACGAAGACAATCAGCTGCTAAGCGAAAGTATTCAATCTATGTTGCGCTTAAACAGCAGCCTGAAATTGCTCGGAGCCTACGAAAATCCGGTGGATGTAAATAGCCATTTACAAAGCAAAAATCCTGATCTGTTATTGATGGATATTGATATGCCAGGTATGACAGGCATTGAGGCTGTGGCAAAGGTTCGCGCTGTTGATAAAGATATACCCATTCTCATGCTCACCGTGTTTGACGATAATCAACATGTGTTTGATGCCATCTGTGCAGGGGCATCAGGGTATTTATTGAAGAAACACATCTCAACCAAATTGTTTTCAGCCATCGAAGAAGCGTTGGAAGGAGGCGCGCCTATGTCGCCCAGCATTGCACGTATGGTGTTGGTATCCATGCAACAAAAGCCTGTGCTGGAAAATCCCTATCAACTCACCCAGAAAGAAAAGGAGGTACTCACTTCCCTAAGTAAAGGCAATAGCTATAAGATGATTGGAGTTGAATATGAAATCAGTTTAGACACGGTTCGTTCACACATCCGAAAGATCTATGAGAAGCTGCACGTGCACTCACAAACCGAGGCGGTGAGCAAGGCGATCAATGAAAAACTAGTTTAGTCCAATATATGAATAGAAAATCAAGAGACTTGTTTTTTCCGATCATGTCGTTGTTACTGCTGGCCATTGTTCTGAAAGGTTTTGGTCCTAGTTTCTTTTTTAGAGACCGGACTTCAACGGAAGGTGGCTTTGGATCCGATGGTTTACCTCTATACCTGATCATACATGGATTGGTGATGAGTACCTGGATGCTATTGCTGGTTGTGCAAACCGGCTTGGTGCAAACAAAAAACGTCAAAGCACATATGACGCTGGGTTGGGCCGGACTAATAGTAGCCTTACTTGTAATTCCCACGGGCATCCTGGCTATGACTGGATTTGGTCCGCGCTTGCTTGCGTTAGGCGTACCGCCTCCTGCATTACGCGAAGGATTATCCTTGCTGTTCTGGATTGATGTATTCTCACTCATTCTTTTTCCCAGCCTGATTGGTGCAGCCATCTACTATAGAAAAATGACAGCGTGGCACAAGCGTCTGATGTTATATGCGGGCTTCACTGTGCTGACTCCGGCTTTAGGTCGATTAACCGCGCAGGTTGCGCAAACCGACAGCTTTGGAGGAATCAACTGGCCACTATCTTGGGGCGTACTTCTTTGTATCATGCTTAGTGTGCCGCTTTACGATTTTGTATCGACCAGAAGTATCCAACGGGTAACGATTATTAGTTTCATAGCTGTCGCGGCAGGAATGTTACTTTCAGTGTTAATAGCGGGTACCGAGATTGGAAAAGATTTAGCTTCTTCTCATTTTTTAAAGTGACAGAGTAAAGCGATTAATGAAAAGTTGGTAAGCAGGCATGAAGACACAATTCCTTCTCGTAGTATTTTTTTGCTTCCTGTCTTGTAGAGAAAAAAGAATTAAAAGTGTGGCAGAAACTGATCCTATCAAAGTTAAACAAGAACTTCTATTGCTAGAACAAAACTGGTTGGAAGCAGAATTTAAACTAGACACCGCCTACATTTCTACCCAAATTGATTCCACTTTTACTGGGATTTCGGGTGACCACCTCACCAACAAGCAACAAGAACTAAACGGAATGTACCGCGATATCAGCACGATGAGAATCGATAGCATCTTTTTAGATTCTTTAAAGTTGGAAGATGGCCGTGTGAACCTTTACGAAAATGTAGCGGTGGTCACCTTCATTGTACACACCTACAAAAAAGACAAAGGCCTGCCCATCGAAAAGCGCACCCGGTTTTACGATGTGTGGGTAAACCGAAATGGCAAGTGGAAGGCAGTTGCTGCGCAAGGCACAGTGGTAGAGTAACAAATCATTGTAGCATGATCATGCTATTTCGCAGCACGCTCTTTCTAGTGAGATTTGGTGATAAAAACTACCTCAATTTGTTTTTTCGTATTTACCATTTGCCTCACAACACCCATCCTGACATGACAAAGCAAATCATTCTATCAGTAATCTTACCTATTCTTTTCATAGTACACTCAAACGAAAAGTTACTAGCCCAAAAAATTTCGATCAACAAATCACGGCTAGACAAAAAAATAGATTCTCTGTTCAAAGCGTTTAATAACACGTCCTCACCTGGCTACGCCATCACCATTCTACAAAACGGAAAAGCAATCACAAAAAAAACGGTGGGCATGGCAAACATAGAGTTTGGTGTTCCCTTTTCACATAACACCGTGGTATGCATTACCTATTCCGAAAGCAGAGAATTTATTTCTATTGCTGCCGCCTTGCTGGAACAGGACGGATTGCTAACGCTGAACGATAAGGTTCGAAACTATTTCCCAAAACTACCCGTGTGGAGCGATGGCGTAACGATACAAGATCTGTTAAATCACAGCAGTGGCTTTTGCGATGAGTGGGCAACTTTGGTGCTAACACAAGCCAACATGGGCAATCGGTTGGATGTATTGCAATTCCTGAATTTCCTATACAATCAACCCCTTCCGCAAGTAGAACCAGGCAAAGGCTACATGTATTCCAATTCTGATTTCGGCCTGCTTCGCCTCATTCTTGAAAAGGCATCGGGAGAAAATCTATCTGTTTACTTAAAACGAAAAGTATTTACACCCTTGGGTATGTCGGCTACACAAATGCGCAACAACAAGGAAGATCTAATCGCTAATCATGCTTTCTCTTATTATGGAAGTGAACCAGGAAAGTACAAGGTATGGCTGAGTGATAAAACTTCGCCCGGTGGAAATTATCATGTACTTACTTCGGCCAACGATTTGGAGAAATGGGCGGCTGCACATAATGATCCAACTTCGTTTATCTCCAAAGCGGTGATGCAGCTAAAGAAAAATGCCCGCCCTATTCCTGTATTGCCCGGAACAGATTATGTGTTTGGGCAAAAACTGAAGCAAATAGGAAAACATGAAGTGATTGTACATGAAGGAGTCAGTGGATGGCGATACCTGTCGAGGGTAAGCAAGGCAAATCTTAGTATCGTTTGTCTGGGAAATAATTTGGGTGGCTATGCCGAAAAGATTGATGTGCTGCTCGAAGATATTTTACAAATAAAAGCAACACCTATTCGTGTTCAAAAATTTCCCTCCCAACCATTACCCACTAAACATGGCGATTTATCAAAGTATGCAGGCACATACCGACAATTAAATCTGCGTACGTTTCAAAGCCATGTAGAGCCTAAACTCTATCAAGAATTTAAAGTAGTGGGCGACAACTTGTATTTGCAGTTCTCTTCCACCGATGAGATTGCCTTATTAAAAGTGGGTGAAAACATTTTTAAAGACCCCGAGTATCCGGCATGGTTAGTTTTTTCACAACCTCATTCGGATTCAGCCATGGACGTAACCATTTACAACCAGGGAGACTTTACAGAAACCTTGCATTGGAAAAAGGAAAAGGCGACTAAAACCAAATACTCCAAAGAGCAACTGCAGAAAATTACAGGTAAATACTATAGCAAGCATCTTGATTTTTATTGGACGATTGTAATGAACGAAGAAGGGAATCTGATCGTAAAACGGCCTACCATTGCCGATAAAATACTGGAACCTTTTTATGACGATGAATTCAGGCTTATTATAGAATTTCGGGAGAATGAAGAATCGCGGGTGTGGATAAAGTTTTACAATGATGAAGCCGGAAAAGTAAGTTGGTTTGATGTTCACAATTCCAGATTAATGCATCATCGGTTTGATAAGATTTCAGATTAGTACAATACTTCAAATAAATTCGCCTTATGAAAAAGATTTTGCTACTCATGACAATGGTATTCATCCCATCGCTTGCCTTTACGCAAGTCCAAAAGTTTGAAGGTACTGTGAAACCCGATAGTGCGGTACTGAAATTACTAACTCAATATGGTGAGGTATTTGACTTCAGAGATGTGGCTGTGCGTGACGCCAAGCGGAAAGAATTGGTATCACCTGCCTATTTCTATCACGGCATGGATGGCGCCCCCATCAGCTTATCGGGTTTAACCAAGCGGCAGACTAAAAATAACTTCAAAGTTCTTGCTGACTCATTTTATGATGAAGTGCTTTATCAATATGAAAATACCGCCATCCTGATTTTTAAAGAATGGCAACATTTGACAGATAAAGGTGTGGAGAAAGAATCCCTTAACTCCGTACTGATTGTGATGGGGAAAGAGAAAGAAAAATGGGTTGTGATAGCAGATATTATTGGTATGAAGCCAATGGCAAAAAAATAATCCGTTCCCGTACTGCGAGTGAGACTCACATCATCATGCGATGTTCCCGCGTCTAATCTATTTCCACCTTTGAAAGGCAACTAGCCTGCCCTGCATTTGGATTTTTACTATCGGTTACGCAGGTGAGACGGTAATTTTAACGAAAGTATTTCTTCAAATGAGAACACACAGCCCTGCCTGGAAATTAGCAACTCGATTTTCAATAGTTGTTTTTCTTTTGATCTCTGGCACAAGAAGTTTTGCCCAGGAATTTCCGACTCTGGAATGGGCAAAGTCGTTTGGTACAAATCCTAGTTATGACATTGCGAGGTCCATTACAACCGATGCTTCAGGCAATGTTTTCTCTGCTGGTGGATTCCGCAATACAGTCGATTTCGACCCGAGCACTGGCGTATTTAATTTAACCGCAGTCGGGTTTGACAACCGGGGGCCGTATATGTTAAAACTTGACCCGGATGGCAATTTCCTTTGGGCCAAAACATTTACATCAACGAATACGTGTTTCATGGGTGCAATAACGAACGATGCATCCGGCAACCTTTATGTAACCGGAAGTTTTGACGGCACCGTTGATTTTGATCCGGGACCCGGCACCTTTAACATCACCAACACCGGATCGTTCGACAGTAACTTCATCTGCAAGTTAGATGCGAACGGAAATTTTCTATGGGCTACCAATACGACAAGCAACAACAGTCAGGCAATCGCGTCCATTGCAGTGGATGCTACGCAAAACGTGTACACGCTTGGTCATTTCAGAGGCACGGTTGATTTCGATCCAGGCACTGGCATCTCCTCTCTTACCCCTTTTGGGCAATGGGATGTATATCTTACGAAAACAGGGCCCAGCGGAAATTTTATTTCAGTCCAACGCCTTGGCGGAACAGATTTTGATTTTGGCGGAAGCATTGGCATCGATGCCGCAGGCAATGTCTATCTGTCTGGTGTTTTTCAAGGTACTGCTGATTTCGATCCAGGAGCAGGCACATCCAACATGACCTCGACTGGCCTTCGCGATATCTTTGTAGTAAAGCTAGCTTCTAATGGAAGTTTTATATGGGCCAAACGGCTCGGTGAGGCAGCTACGGACGAATTAGGAATGGCGATTAAGACCGATGCAAGTGGAAATATTTATGGAACCGGACTGTATAGTGGTACGTGGGATTTTGACCCGAGCCTATCTTTTTTTAATCTAACCTCTTCTGGTGGCACCGACTTCTATTTGCTTAAGTTAAATGCCAATGGGGATTTTGTTTGGGCGAAGTCCACGGGCAGCTCAACGCACGATGATCGGGTAACGGATTTGGCAATCGATCCGACTGGAGTGTACGCCACAGGTTACTTTAATGGAACAGCTGACTTCGATCCGGGGTCTGGAACATTTACAGTTACTGCTTCCAATGACTCCTACATATTAAAGCTTGACCTAAATGGAAATTTTGTATGGGTTGCCCCTTCCGGAGATTATGGTGCCAGCGACCCTAAAATTATAACCATAGATGCTGCTGGAAATATCTTCGCAACGGGTGGGTTCATCGCTCCGCTTGATGCAGATCCTGATCCGTGTACTGAGGTGGGACTTTTGACAGGCCTTATCTATCTCCAGAAACTGAGTATAGGTGTAGCTGGCGGCTCGTGCAGTCCGCCCACCATAACCTCATTCACTCCAACCTCAGGCACCTTCGGTACAACCGTCACGATTACAGGTACAAATTTCAGTATCATACCTGCCAACAACGGTGTTGAGTTTAATGGGATAAGCGCTAATGTTACTTCCAGTGCTGCCACCTCTATCACCTGCGAGGTACCCGCGGGTGCAACTACCGGTCTTATCACCGTTACCGTAGGAGGTCAAAGCGATACCAGCACAAACGACTTTACAGTGACTGGCTCCACAATAACGATTACTACACAGCCAACAAGTGCTACTGTGTGTGACGGAACAATTGTAACATTCACAACAGCCGCCACAGGCACCACTAACATTATCTATCAGTGGCAGATCGAGGATTCGGATGGCGACTGGATTGACGTGATTAATGGAGGTGGGTATTCAGGAGCAACAACTCCTGTGCTCACGGTCAATACATCAAGTAACTTTGGCGAGGGAACTTATCAATGTCTTGTCTCAGGGGATTTTGCAAGTAACGTGGACACTAATGATGTATTTCTGGACATCGCGCCCAACGCACCTTTCATTTCCGATGTGGTAAATTGTGGACCGGGTGCAGTTACCGTCAATGCCTCGGGCGGCACCAACGGCCAATACCGGTGGTACACGCAGGCCTCTGGTGGTACAGCTATTCCAGGTGAGGTAAACGGCATATTCACCACGCCCTTCTTAACCAGCACTACAGTATATTATGTAGCCATAAACAATGGAGTTTGCGAGGGACCCCGAAGCGATGTGCAAGTGGCGATCAGCACTTGCCAGCCACAGCCAGGACTTGTTTGGGCTCAGGGCATGGGTGTTGGTACTATGGCCAACGGTACAAATGGAGGTAATACCGTTTTGATTGATGCAGATGGTAACCTGCTCGTTTGCGGTAGCTTTCAGGGAACCATTGATTTTGACAACGGACCTGGCACTGTCAATTTAACGGCAGGCGGAACAGATTCCTTTTTATTGAAAATGACCCCAAGTGGAACACTGCTCTGGGCAAAAGGCATCGGTGGTCCCGGCTCGGGAAGTGATGGCGTGAGTGAAATGTCAATTGATGGAACGGGTAATATTTATATGTCCTTTACTTTTAATGGCACTGCTGACTTCGATCCGGGTCCGGGAGTTGCCTCTTTGACCAGTACGCTAAGTTCTCCTGCCAACAAGAGTGATCTTGCTGTTGCCAAATATGATCGTGATGGAAATTTTATCTGGGTTAGGCGCATTGGAGGCAATAACGATGAACGATCGGGTGGACTGAAAGCAGATGCTGCCGGCAATGTTTATATCACAGGACAATTCAGAGGCACTACAAATTTTAATGGTTCTTTCCCGCGAACTGCCCTCGGTGCAAATAGTACCGATGTTCTTTTTGCAAAGATGGATACCAACGGCACGTTTATTTGGGCCGGCAGTATTGGTTCACCTCTGGCTACCGCGGCCAATCTATTTAGTGATGGCGGAAGCGCTATTGATATTGATGGAACAGGTAATGTATATGTGAGTGGAAGAGTTTACGGACCTAATACCACAGTTGATTTTGACCCGGGAACGGGCACTGCGCCACAAGCCATTATTGATCAGGCAGGCTTTGTACTAAAATTAGACAACATTGGCGTGTACCAAACTCACTACATCGTAGAGGGTGCAGCGGGCAATGTGGTGAGTATCGATGGATCGAATAATGTTTACTTCACCGGGGCTTTCACGGGTACCGTTGATATTGATCCGGGACCGGGCGTATTCAACGTAACAGGCGATGGCGCCAACTACATCACCAAACTAAACTCCAGTGGAAACTTCGTTTGGGGAAAAGTTCTCAACCCTGGTGGTTTTGGTGTTAATCCTTCCGTATCGATAGGGGGGATCGTTTTTGACGCGGTCGGTGATCTTCACGTAACCGGGTACAATACTGCTGGAGCCACAGATTTCGATTTGGGAACCTTAGTAGAAGCGCGTGGTTTAAATGGTCTTTTTGTCTTAAATCCATTTGTCTGGAAGCTAAACTCAAATGGTGATTTCAACTGGGTAACTACCATGAGAAGAATTAGTGGAAGTTTTGCAACTGCTTCGATTGCCAGTGTTGCCGTGAGCACCACAGGTGACATTTTCACGACCGGTAACTTTGCGCGCAATGTAGATCTCGATCCCGGCTTATGCGAATTTGGAGTGACTAACCTAAACGGCTCAGATATTTTTATCAGCCGACTCAGCCCCGCCCAGCCCAACGTTTGCATTGCACAACAGCCAACGAACGTTTCGGCTTGCAGCAATGACATTGTCACCTTTACAACAAGCGCTACTGAAACAGGCGGTGCTTTCTACCAATGGCAAAAACTAAATACTATTACATCACTATTTGAAAATATAGGCAATGGCGGGGGCTACTCAGGGGCTACTGCTTCCACACTTACAATAAATACAGCCGCAAATTTTGGTGCGGGCGAATACCGCTGCAAGGTATCAGGTACCTCCACAGTCGGTGCATTCTCAAATTCCGCCACATTATCATTTACCACATCGGCAACGCCTCAGGCTACAGGCGCATCTGGTTGCGCAGGAGCAAGTGTAACGCTCATAGCTACCGGAGGATCTGACGGCCAATACAGGTGGTATACCGTTTCCACAGGAGGAACCAGCATCGCGGGTGAAGTTAATAGCACCTTTACAACTACGGTGCTGAATACAACAACTACGTACTATGTAGCCATTAGCAATGGCACATGTGAAAGTGCAAGAGCAACTGCTATCGCCACCATCAACAGTCCTCCAGCAGCGCCAGTAACAACCGGAGCGAATTTTTGCGGGGGTGGCACAGTAACCTTAAGTGCCTCAGGCGGAGCGGCAGGCGAGTATCGATGGTACACGGTGGCTATAGGTGGAACAGCGATCAGTGGCGAAGTCAATAGTACGTTGGTAACACCTGTGCTTACTAACACCACAACGTATTATGTAAGCATCAGCAATGGAACTTGCGAGAGTGCACGCACAGCCGTTATTGCAACTCTTACCACCACCCCCGCACCCACTGCAACAGGAGCAAGTGGTTGTCCGGCAAGCGTAGTGACGCTAACGGCCTCTGGTGGAACCAATGGGCAATACAATTGGTACACAGTGGCAACAGGAGGAACCGCCATTGCAGGAGCAACAAACAATACGTATGAGATTGCTTCGCTTACTAATACTTCTACGTTTTACGTTAGTCTTACTATCAGCGGATGCGAGAGTACACGCACGGCTGTGACAGCCACTCTACTTTCTACTGGTTGCGCGCCCGTAATCACCACACAAACACTCACCACACAGATAGAAGGTAAAATAGAAATCAATCTGCAATCGTTCATCACCACACCCGGCACTTTAGATCCAACTTCAGTTAAGGTTGTGACACAACCGGCTAGCGGTGCAATAGCTTCTATCACCAACTTTTTGCTTATTATCGATTACAAAGGCAAACCTTTTTCGGGAAAAGAGACGATCATCATCGAAGCGTGTAACACAAATGGACTTTGTGCGCAACAGACTTTTACAATTGAGGTGGCTGGTGATGTTATTGTCTTCAATGCTGTATCGCCCAATGGCGATGGCAAAAATGAATTCTTGGTTTTACAATACATCGAATCGATATCACCCAAAAATCAGGTGAGCATTTACAACCGGTGGGGCGATGAAGTGTTTTCTATTTCGGACTATGATAATAAAACGCGTGTGTTTGCGGGACTAGGCACGAGTGGAAGCAAACTTCCCAGTGGTACTTATTTCTATAAAATCACATTGATTGATACAAGCAAAACCTTGACAGGATTCTTTTCACTAAAG